>OJKW01000161.1_pt1 | contig 64716 bp, 55 predicted proteins | sample 1596591 | NCBI WGS metagenome assembly OJKW01 (sample SAMEA4350166, study PRJEB24818) | metagenome | biome: human; feature: gut; material: faeces | place: Denmark | collected 2013-09 | reverse complement strand
AAAACAGTTTGAAAGGATGAAATCTTCAAAAGTAAGTTTATAAACTCATCTTTTGAGAGAAATCCAAATGACTTCAATCTGAAATGAAACAACAGAGGCCATCTCAAGTTTATTTTGAGACAGCCTCTTCATGATAATGGTGTAATACTCTTAGCTTTCCGGCTGATATGTACCGTTAATCCGTTTGTTCAAAATGGCGCAGATGTCTTTTGCTTTCATCGTAAGGTTTGCTGTTGGAATGCTGATTGCCGCGCCGGTCTTTTTCAGGTTGTAGGCCATCAGCTGCGTGGTAATGCCGTTGCTGCCGCCAAACAGCCTGTCCATAGCCTCCTGCTTGTAGTCAACCGCTATCAGCTTTGAACCGTATGTACTGATAATTCTGAAGCGTTTTACGTCTTTGAGGTTTATGGTGTGATAGCTTTTTTTCAGCTGTACATATAAGCTGACGTTACGGTCGGTTATAATAATAAAAGGTATGTTCTTCATCCTGTTGTGCAGTGTGGCGAAAAGCATGAAAAGGCCGCCGAGGCCGAAGAACGCGATGTTAAGCCATCCGCCTACAAACTTGACTGCCATGCTGCAATCGTCATCATTCAGAATGAAAACACCTCCTGCGGCGAACAGCAGGCACAGGCCGGCAAGCGACAAGCTTTTATATGGGCTTTGGTATATCCTTATTTCATTGTTCTCTGGTTGTGTTCCGGCATTTTTCTCCATATCTTTATTGATTTTGATTGTGGTGGGATTGTAAGGATTATGCGAACGGGCGTAGTGCAAGCATACTTGCATATTTCCGGGCGCGGCTTGTTTAATGCAAAGATAAAGCCTTATCTTATTTTCACAAACATTTCGGTTTAAAATCGGCCTATTATCCTTAAGGATTCATTTTTTTATATTACTTTTGTACCAAATTATATGAACAGGCATGACGGTGCGTGCGTAATATCTTCAGATAGGTATGTTATGCAGGGTTGCTTGCAGCTTCATGCGACAATAAATAAGGATAAGACACTTTATATGAGCAGGAAAAAGAAACCGTTACCCGTATTGGAGAACGTCACAATAACTGATTATGCAGCTGAAGGAAAGTCGATAGCAAGAGTCAACGACCTTGTCGTCTTCGTGCCGTTTGCCGTGCCCGGCGATGTGGTTGACTTGCAGGTAAGGCGCAAGAAGCACAGCTATTGCGAGGCGGAAATCATAAGGATAGTGAAGCCAAGCGACGTAAGGATAGCTCCGCAGTGCGCCCACTTCGGGCTGTGCGGCGGCTGCAAGTGGCAGAATGTGCCATACGCCGAGCAGCTGAAGATGAAGCAGAAGCAGGTGCACGACCAGCTTACGCGCATAGGCAAGGTTGAGTTGCCCGAAATAAGGCCCATTCTCGGTTCGGAAAAGACTTTCGGTTACCGCAACAAACTTGAGTTCGGCTGCTGTAACAAGCGGTGGCTTACGAAAGAAGAGATTTCTGCCAGCACTGAATATACGCAGATGAATGCCATCGGTTTCCATATCACCGGGGCGTTCGACAAGATACTTCCGATAGAGAAGTGCTGGCTGATGGACGACCTGCACAACCGCATACGCAACGCCATACGCGACTATGCATACGCCACGGGGATGACGTTTTACGACCTGCGCGGCAAGCATGGACTGCTGCGCGACATTGTGATAAGAAACTCGGATACGGGCGAATGGATGGTGCTTGTACAGTTCCATTACGACGAGGAGGGCGACGGTGAACGCGCAAAGGGGCTGTTGCAGCATATTGCCGACAGCTTTCCTGAAATAACATCGTTGCTTTATGTTGACAACCAGAAGGCCAACGACACTTACAACGACCTCGACATACAGGTGTTCAAGGGTGAAGACCACATCTTCGAGACTATGGAGGAACTGAAGTTCAAGGTGGGGGCTAAAAGCTTTTACCAGACAAACACGGAGCAGGCCCTGCGTCTTTATTCCGTTGTGCGCGACTTTGCCGGGCTTACCGGCAATGAACTCGTGTACGACCTGTATACCGGCACCGGTACTATTGCGAACTTCGTAGCGCGCAATGCGCGTAAGGTTGTCGGGATAGAATACGTCCCTGAAGCCATAGAGGACGCCAAGGTCAATTCTGAAATCAACGGAATTGTAAACACGTTGTTCTACGCCGGCGACATGAAAGACATACTGACAGACGACTTCATCGCGGCAAATGGCCGTCCTGACATTGTGATAACCGACCCGCCGCGTGCCGGGATGCATCCCGACGTGGTGCAGACGATAATCCGTACAGGTACGGGGCGCATTGTATATGTAAGCTGCAATCCGGCAACCCAGGCGCGCGACCTTGCGCTGCTGGACCAATATTATAAGGTGGAGGCAGTGCAGCCGGTAGACATGTTCCCGCATACGCCGCACGTTGAGAACGTAGTCCTGTTGGTGAAACGGAGTTGATTGGCAGCATACAAACCAAGAATTAAGAAGACCATGATGAATATAAAAACTTGCTTGTTTGCCGTTTTGCTATTCTGCTCGTCGGCCTATAATGGCGTTTGCGCGCAGGAAAAAACGAAAGTCTTTGACAAACCGAAATTCAGTGGCTATGCGATAGGCCAATACCAATATAACGGTCAGCATGGAGCTGAAAGCAATACGTTCAGTGTAAGGATGGTGCGTCTGTCGCTTGACGGGCGAATACTTGGCGATTTCGCTTACAAATTGCAGGGGCAGATTAATGGCAATACTTCGACGCTGGGTGACAGCCCTCGGCTTGTCGATGTGTATTTGGAGTGGCAGAAGCTGCCCTTCCTGAAGATAAAAGCCGGTCAGTTCAAGCGCCCGTTTACGTTTGAGAACCCCATGAACCCCATTGACCAGGGTTTCATGGGCTATTCGCAGAATGTCAGCAAGCTCGCAGGCTTCAACGACCGGACGGGAGAGCACGCTTCAAACGGCCGCGACATAGGTCTGCAATTGCAGGGGGATTTGATAAAGACAGCGTCGGGCAGGCATTTGCTTCATTATCAAATAGGTGTGTTCAACGGACAGGGCATCAATACAAAGGACGTTGACAACCGTAAAGACATAATCGGAGGCGTTTGGCTGATGCCTGTTGCTGGACTGCGCATCGGTGCTTTCGGCTGGACCGGTTCATACGCCCGCAAGGGTGATGACGGGGTGAAGAGCTTGGGCAAGTACCGTTATGCCATAAGCGGAGAGTATGCGGCTGACGACTGGACGTTCCGTTCGGAATATATACATTCCACAGGCTACGGCTTCAGTAAGGTCTACAACCAAAGTTCTGATGCCAAAGACGCAGCCGTTGACTACTCGTCGGGTAACAGGGCGGACGGCTTTTACGCTTTGGCTATCGCTCCTGTGATTAAGAAAAAGCTGCATGTAAAGGCGCGCTACGATATGTACCGTCCGCAGGCAGAGTGGGGTACGAGCAAGACTTTTTACGAGCTTGGCATCGATTATCTGTTTGTCAAGAACCTGCAGGTGAACCTTGAGTATGCTTTTGTCAACGACCGTTCGCTTGCAAGGCATAATTACAGCATGATAGACACGCAATTGTCGTTCAGGTTTTAATAAAAACAAATTATTATGAATATTCCGTTAGTATTTTGGCTTGTGCCTTTCGCATCAGTATGTGCGTTGGCAATGGCGTGGTATTTCTTCAGGTATATGATGAAGGAAGACGAGGGAACAGTGCGCATGAAAGAGATTGCCGGCTACGTGCGCATAGGCGCTATGGCTTACCTGAAGCAGCAGTACAAGGTTGTGGCGTTGATATTTGTCATCCTGTGCTTGTTGTTCGCTTTCATGGCATACGTGCTCCATGTGCAGAACCCTTGGGTTCCGTTCGCTTTCCTGACGGGTGGAATATTCTCAGGTTTATGCGGTTTCTTCGGTATGAAGACCGCTACTTACGCTTCAGCCCGTACTGCTAATGCGGTAAGGAACAGCCTCGACCGCGGTTTGCGGATAGCCTTCAGGAGCGGGGCTGTGATGGGACTTGTCGTAGTGGGACTCGGACTGCTCGACATTGCGCTGTGGTTTATACTGCTCAGTGCTTTTTATGAAGGCGAGAACACGGCACTTGTGACGATAACCACAACGATGCTTACGTTCGGGATGGGAGCTTCAACTCAGGCGTTGTTCGCCCGTGTAGGCGGCGGAATATATACAAAAGCGGCCGATGTCGGTGCCGACCTGGTAGGAAAGGTCGAGGCTGACATCCCTGAAGACGACCCGCGTAACCCTGCTACAATAGCCGACAATGTGGGAGACAATGTCGGCGACGTGGCTGGAATGGGTGCAGACTTGTACGAGAGCTATTGCGGAAGCATACTTAGCACTGCTGCCCTTGGCGCAACAGCGTTTGCATTGAACGGTGACATGCAGCTAAAGGCTGTCATAGCCCCAATGCTTATAGCTGCGGTTGGCATATTCCTTTCGTTGGCAGGAATATTCATGGTGCGTACCAAGGAAGGAGCAACGATGAAAGACTTGCTTCATTCGCTAAGCCTTGGCACAAATGTCTCAGCATGCCTGATAGCCGTGGCGACGTTTGTCATATTGTATTTCCTGGACATTGAGAATTGGATTGGCGTTTCGTTCTCCGTAATCAGCGGCCTTGCCGCCGGTGTCATTATCGGTGCGGCGACGGAATATTACACCAGCCAGAGCTATAAGCCGACTAAAAGCATAGCCAAAGCGTCAGAAACCGGGTCGGCTACGGTAATAATAAAAGGCATCGGTACGGGCATGATATCTACCATGGTGCCTGTCGTTACAATATCGGTTGCCATAATAGCGAGCTATCTTTGCGCCAATGGCTTTGACATGTCTATGAGTTCAGCCAGCATATCCAAGGGACTTTATGGCATCGGCATTGCGGCCGTTGGCATGCTTTCAACGCTTGGAATAACGCTTGCGACCGATGCTTACGGCCCGATAGCCGACAATGCCGGCGGCAACGCCGAAATGAGCGGTCTTGACCCGGAAGTGCGCAAGCGTACTGATGCGCTTGACGCTTTAGGAAATACTACCGCCGCTACAGGCAAGGGCTTTGCCATAGGCAGTGCGGCTCTTACTGCATTGGCATTGCTTGCCTCATACATAGAGGAGATTAAAATCAACATGTCAAGGGCTGTGGCTGAAGGAAAGGTGTTCATTGACAATATGGGTGATGCATTCAACCCAGACAACGCAGGACTGCTTGACATGATAGACTTCTTCCAGGTAAACCTGATGAATCCCAATGTGCTTGTCGGTGTGTTCGTCGGTGCGATGGCGGCGTTCATGTTCAGTGGCATAACTATGGGTGCGGTAGGCAGGGCCGCCGGTGCAATGGTGGAAGAAGTGAGGCGGCAGTTCCGCGAAATCAAGGGCATATTGGACGGCAAGGCTACGCCCGATTATGACCGTTGCATAAAGATTTCAACCCGCTCGGCTCTTCGTGAAATGATACTCCCGTCGATTTTGGCAATCGTGATACCTGTAATTGTTGGCATGGTGCTTGGCGTAGCAGGAGTCTTGGGGCTGCTTGTCGGCGGAATGTCCACGGGCTTTACGCTTGCTGTATTCATGGCAAATTCAGGAGGTGCATGGGACAATGCAAAGAAGATGATAGAGGAGGGGAGCTTTGGCGGCAAGGGTTCTCCATGCCATAAGGCCGCCGTTGTGGGCGATACTGTGGGCGACCCGTTCAAGGACACTTCTGGCCCATCGCTCAATATCCTTATAAAACTGATGTCAATGGTAAGCATTGTAATGGCAGGACTTACCGTGGCGTTCATCTGATAAGGCCCGTATTTGAGGCAAAGGTGTACGGGCGCTTTTCCAAAAGGCCGTCTTTCGCGTTGTGAAAGGCGGCCTTTTGGCGTGTAATTCATGGCCTTTTGGAGCGCAATATGTGCTCTTTTGTATTTTGATTGTCGGAGGATTGTTCTCAGCCTTGCTGCCTGCAGTGTGAAAATCTTTCAATGAATGTGCCCATAATGGTAAAAAATATGTAAGTTTGCACCATTAAACTACATCACGTACATATAATGAAAGTTAATCTGGAGACATTTGAAGAATTGGAGCAGCCGTGCTATGTGCTTGAGGAAAAACGATTGAGGCGTAACCTTTCGCTGATAAAAGGCGTGGCCGACGAGGCCGGAGTGGAATTGATATTGGCGTTCAAGGCGTATGCGTTGTGGAAGACTTTTCCAATATTCCGTGAATATATACGCGCCACAACGGCCAGTTCGCTGTATGAGGCGCGTCTCGCCTGTGAGGAGTTCGGCGGCAAGGCACATACGTTTTCGCCGGCTTACGCCGATTATGAGATAGACGAAATTGCGCGCTGTTCAAGTCACCTGACATTCAATTCACTGTCGCAATACAGCCGTTTGCACGACAGGGCAAAGCAGGCAAACGGCGGATTGAGCATAGGACTGCGCATAAACCCTGAATATTCAGAGGTTGGCACGGCTCTGTATAATCCATGTGCGCCGGGCACGCGCTTCGGTGTCACGGCCGACAAACTGCCCGACCGTCTACCAGGCGATGTGGAGGGCTTCCACTGCCATTGCCACTGCGAGAGCGGTGCAGATGTGTTCGTAAGGACATTGGCGCATATAGAGGACAAGTTCTCGCGGTGGTTCGGACAGATAAAGTGGATTAACTTCGGCGGCGGACATCTCATGACGCGCCGCGACTATGATGTGCCGTTGCTTATAAAGACGCTAAAGGATTTCCGTGGGAGATATCCCCATCTGGCCGTAATACTTGAACCCGGCAGCGCGTTTGCCTGGCAGACGGGTCCGTTGGTTAGCCAGGTTGTCGATATTGTGGAAGACCGCGGCATAAAGACGGCCATTCTCAACGTAAGCTTTACGTGCCACATGCCTGACTGCCTTGAGATGCCTTACATGCCTGCAGTGCGTGGTGCGGAGACAATCGAGGACGCCGGTGTCGTCGATATACGGTCGGACAATGTTTACCGGCTTGGCGGCAATAGCTGTCTTTCGGGCGATTTCATGGGCTATTGGCGGTTTCCGAAGGGTATTGAAGTGGGCGATAATGTGATTTTTGAGGACATGCTGCATTATACAACGGTGAAGACAAACATGTTCAACGGTATAACCCATCCATCAATAGCCTTGGCCCGTGAAGACGGCACGCTTGGCATGCTGCGCGTATTTACTTATGAAGACTATCGCAGCCGTATGGACTGATTAGCTTTTTGAGGGAGGAAAAAACAGGAAAATCGGATGGTTTTCCTGTTTTTCTTCCCGATTTTTAATAAAAAATGAAGTTTGATGAAAAAAAAAGTGCAAAAGTTTTGCAGGTTTAAGAAAAAGCCGTATCTTTGCACCGCATTTAGAGAAATGCTCCTTTGAAAAGGAACAGGCGGCAATAGCTCAGTTGGTAGAGCGCGACCTTGCCAAGGTCGAGGTCGCGGGTCCGAGTCCCGTTTGCCGCTCAATATTCTGAATAAACCAAGTGGCGGGGTCTTCCTCGTAAAAGCCCAAGTGGCGGAATTGGTAGACGCGCACGTTTCAGGTGCGTGTGCCTCACGGCGTGCAGGTTCGAGTCCTGTTTTGGGCACGATTTATTCAGAATATATTTTTATGTTGGAGAGGTGGCGGAATTGGTAGACGCGCTACTTTGAGGGGGTAGTGAAAATTGTTTCGTGGGAGTTCGAGTCTCCTCCTCTTCACATATTGGTTTTATTGTTTTATAGGCGGCAATAGCTCAGTTGGTAGAGCGCGACCTTGCCAAGGTCGAGGTCGCGGGTTCGAGTCCCGTTTGCCGCTCTTCTTCAAAAACGAAAAATACAATCATGAACTTATATTTAAGATATTTCGACAAAGAGACTTTGGTCACTAATGTCGACGATGCCATAGCATTCCTGTATTCTATATCTGAAATCGGGATGAATCCTGATTTGGAGCGTGACGTTAGGGAATATGCCGCAAGCAATGTGTATTATCCTAAGCGTTACAAGATACGTCCGCGTGTGTATTTCATTATAATAAAGACAGAGGCGGCTACAATGCTTGACTTCAAGCAGAAGAAGGCATTGCGCTCCAACCTGCATCCTGGCGACCAGCGTGACGATGTTGCGCCGGCTTTGGCAAAGTTGACGGAGGAAAGACCGGGGTGGTATGAGGGTACGCTTGATTTCAAGAGGGTTGTGCTTGTGCCGGTAACGGGCAAGCATGAGTACCGTGATACACATTTTGTCGTGAACTGCAAGGCCATGTCCGGGCTTGACTGTTATAACCGGATGGTGGAGCATTTGCGCGGACGTGTTGACAGCCGCAGCCAGTTCCCCTCGGCAAAAGGCAAGAACTTCCATTTCAAGTATCTTGGAATGTGGAAGTAAGCGTAGGCTTGCAGACTTGCGTATTTATGGGCGCTGCATTGGCGTCAGGTATATTTTAATTCGTCATTCGTATAAACATGAATAAGGTAATGCTCATAGGCAATGTAGGGAAAGAGCCGGCTGTGCGCTATTATGACCACGACCAGGCGGTAGCAACCTTTCCTCTTGCGACGACGGAGCGTGGATATACCCTTCAGAACGGAACACAAGTGCCTGACCGTACAGACTGGCACAACATTGTTTTGTACCGGGGCTTGGCTAAAATTGTGGAAAGGTATGTTCACAAAGGGGACAAGCTTTACATAGAGGGGCGGATACATTACCGCACGTATGACGACCAGAAAGGCATCCGCCATTATGTAACCGAAGTTTATGCTGACAACATGGAGCTGTTGTCGCCCAAGCCTTCAGCCAATATGGAGAAAGGACCGGGTACGCAGCCTGTGGAGCAGCAGGGCAGTATAGACAAGGCACCGTTCTGAAGACGGTGCCTTTAATATGACAAGTACACGGGTATGCCGCTGATGTCAGTAGAAGAAGTAGCCAAAGGCGTGAGGCTTGGCTTATGGGATATTACGGAAAGTGTGGATGAATTTCTTGAACAGGGACGTTCTACTTCACCGTACAGGCAGGCCATTATTGACAGCTACGGAGCCGTAGGGCGCCGCAGGGAGGCACTTGCGGTGAGGTCGTTGATTGACGTAATGGTTGGTGACGGCGTTGAGCTGTGTCATGAGAAATCAGGGAAGCCTTATCTTTCCAATGGTATGAATATCAGTATAAGCCACACCAAAGGTTGCGCGGCTGTCATCGTTTCATGTGGCAGTGCTGTGGCGGTGGATGTGGAATGCCTTGGCGACAGAGTGGCGAATGTAGCCGGAAAGATGTTGCGCCCGGACGAAAATGCGGATACATTGACGGGGCTTTTGCTGCATTGGTGTGCTAAAGAGACGCTGTACAAACTGTATTCGGAAGAACATCTTGCTCTGAAAGATATGCGTGTGCTGTCAATTGGAGGCGATGGCACTGTTGGAGTAATGAAAACAGAAAACGTCCAACGCGGTGAGACGTTGGACGTGTATTATCGTATTTTTGACGGAAAGGCGCTTACTTACGCGGTTCTTTAGACTTGTTGTCCTTTTTCTTGAATTTGCCTTTTCTCTTGAACCGGCCTTTTCTTTTTCCTCCGTCGCGATGACTTTTTCCTGATTCTGTAGCCTTGTATTCAGGCGCTTTGCCTAATTCCTTTGGCAAAGGGAGTTTTTCCACTTCGTGTCCAAGGAACGCTTCTATTTGCATGAAGTCTCGTATTTCCTTTCCGCGGACAAGTGTTATGGCCGTTCCGTCGTGGTCAGCGCGCGCCGTTCTGCCTATACGGTGGACATAGTCCTCGCAATCATGTGGAACGTCATAGTTTATTACCATGGAAATATCATCGATGTCGATGCCTCGTGCAACAATGTCTGTTGCTACAAGTATGTCGATTTGTCCGCTCTTGAAGAGATACATCACCTCGTCCCTCTGGCTTTGCATCAGGTCGGAGTGCATTTCTCCGCTGTTGACTTTAAGTGATTTGAGCGCCTTGTTTATTTCCTTTACCTTTTGTTTGGAACTTGAGAATATTATTACACGCTTCTGTCCGTATGTCTGAAATATGTGTCTCAATACTCCGTTTTTCTGGTTTTCGTGGCATACGCAGGCAAGCTGCTTTATCTTCTCTGCCGGTTTGCTTACAGCGAGTTTTATTATGGCCGGATTTTTTAGTATTGTTTTGGCAAGTTCTTCTATCTTTGGAGGCATCGTTGCAGAGAACATTATCGTCTGACAGCTCTCTGGCAACAGTTTTGCTATTGATAGAATGTCCTCATGGAATCCCATGTCGAGCATCCGGTCGGCCTCGTCAAGCACAAAGAATGACACTTTGCTGAAATCGACATTGCCCATAGTGATATGGCTTATCAGTCGGCCGGGAGTGGCGATGATGACATCCGCTCCCATCTTCATGCTCTTATATTCCTGGTCGTAACGGCTTCCGTCGTTGCCTCCGTAAACCGCAACACTGCTGACTGACGGCATGTAATAGGAAAAACCCTGCATGGCTTGGTCTATCTGTTGCGCCAGTTCGCGCGTAGGACTCATGATGACACAGTTTATAGACTCTTCAGGAAAGTCCTCCTCGTCAAGCATGCTGAGTATTGGCAGCAGATAGGCGGCTGTTTTGCCGGTTCCGGTCTGTGCTATTCCGAGCACGTCTTTTCCGGCAATTATTTCGGGGATGCATTTTTCTTGGATGGGCGTGCATGATGTCCAGCCCATATCATCTATTGCGTCGAGAGTGTTGTCGCTTAAATCTAAATCGTAAAAATCCATGTTGCTGTTAGTTTGGTGCTTTACGGTAGCAGAAGTATGCCACCACCGTGAAAATTATGTTAGGAATCCATGCGGCCAGCATCGGTGGGGTGTTGGCGTTGATGGCAAATGTGGAAGATACGGTCTGTAGCATAATATAAGTGAAACTTAGCGCCAGACCGATGCCAAGGTACAATCCCATTCCGCCCTTCCGCTTCCTTGATGACAATGAAAGACCTATGGTTGTCAATATGAATGAAGCGAAAGATGTTGCAATGCGCTTGTGGAATTCAACTTCATATTGCACTACATTGCCTGACCCACGGTCAATCTGCTTGCTTATGTAGTCACGGAGTTGCGGGCTTGTGAATGTTTCTTGCTGGCCTTTGGAGAATACAAGGTCGGTAGGTTCCATCATTATTGTTGTGTCTTTTACCGAGCCGCTTGTTATTGTTTCACGCATTCCCTTAAGCTGCCTTATTCGCCAGTTGCGCGCCTTCCAATGATATTTTGAGTCTGAAATGGTGTCATATTGGATTTCAGATGCAGTCATGTGGCTTATCAGTTTTTTGTCCTCAAACTTGTCAAGGCAGAAACCGTAGCCTTTCTTCATGTTGTTGTCATAGTGCTGAATGTATGCGATGACACCTTTGCCCACTTGAAGCTGGACATTTTCCGCAGACGTATTCTTCTTCTTGTTCTTATAGATTGTTTCAAAGTTCTGCCTTATTATTGTACCTTTTGGTATGACGTATGCTCCAAGAAAGAATGTCATTATTGATATAAGTGCCGCAGATATCATGTAAGGACGCATCAATCTTTTGAAGCTGACGCCAGCTGCAAGCATTGATATTATTTCCGAGTTCCCGGCAAGTTTCGACGTGAAGAATATCACAGCGATAAAGACAAACAGCGGACTGAACAGGTTTGCGAAGTAAGGAACGAAGTTCATGTAATAATCCACCACGATAGCTCTCAACGGAGCATGGTATTGGGTGAATTTCGCAAGATTCTCGTTTATGTCGAAAACGATGGAAATCGATATGATTAACGCGATGGAGTAGAAGTATGTGCCGATGAATTTTTTGATTATATACCAGTCCAATATCTTCAGGTATCTTGACGGACTCAGGCATTTCAGTTTTCTTCCAAGCCATGCGAATGCAACGAAAAGCCATTTGAGATGGTTTCTTGTCCACCTCATGAGTTTTAATGTCTTTCTGAATTTCCTGATATTTTTCGTTTTCATGCCATTTCGTTAAATCCGTTTCCCAAGTTGGTCGATTATGGAAGACTTCCACCTTACAAAGTCGCCCGCCTCTATATGGCTGCGTGCATCATTGACAAGGCGCAGGTAAAAAGCAAGGTTGTGTATGCTGGCTATTTGCATGGCGAGCAGCTCTTGTGCCTTGAACAGGTGGTGCAGATATGCTTTTGAATATGTCTTGTCAACGTCGCAGCCGTCCGGGTCGATGGGAGAGAAGTCCTTTTCCCACTTCTTATTACGCATGTTCATTGTTCCGTTGTATGTGAACAGCGTGGCGTTGCGACCGTTTCTTGTCGGCATAACGCAGTCAAACATGTCCACACCACGCTCTATCGCTTCAAGAATGTTTTGTGGTGTGCCGACTCCCATCAGGTATCTGGGCTTTTCCTTAGGCAGTATCTCATTGACAACCTCAATCATTTCATACATCACTTCTGTAGGCTCGCCTACCGCCAAGCCGCCGATAGCGTTGCCTTCAGCGCCTTTGTCGGCGACGAACTTGGCCGCATCGCGTCGCAAATCCTTAAATGTGCAGCCTTGGACGATAGGGAACAATACCTGATTGTACCCATAGAGCGGCTCCGTTTCGTTGAAACGTTTGATGCAGCGGTCGAGCCAACGCTGCGTCAGCATGAGGCTTTTCTTTGCGTACTGATAATCGCTTTGTCCTGGAGGACATTCGTCGAAAGCCATCATGATGTCGGCTCCGATAACCCTTTCTGTGTCAATGACATTTTCCGGGGTGAAGAAATGTTTTGAACCGTCTATGTGAGAACGGAACTCGCAGCCTTCTTCTTTGAGCTTCCTGATGCCTGTCAGTGAGAAAACCTGAAAGCCGCCGCTGTCTGTAAGGATTGGCCTGTCCCAAGTGTTGAACTTGTGGAGTCCGCCTGCAGCCTTGAGAACGTCAAGCCCCGGCCGCAGGTATAGGTGGTAGGTGTTGCCAAGGATTATCTGGGCTTTCACCTCTTCGCGCAACTCGCTGAAGTGTACACCTTTCACGCTGCCACATGTTCCCACTGGCATGAATATCGGGGTTTGAATCTGTCCGTGCCCTGTAGTTATGAGGCCGGTGCGTGCGTCGCTGGCGTTGTCAGTATGTTGTATTTCGAAAAACATGCCTCAATCTTCGATGCTGAAGGTTACGGGATTCTTAACTTTCTCGTCGGTGAGGGCAAAATCCCACACTTCCTGTATGTTCTCGACATAATGGAAGTTCACGCCACGGATGTATTCCTCGGATATTTCCTCTATGTCTTTCCTGTTGTCTTTACACATCACGATTTCAGTGATGCCTGCACGCTTGGCGGCGAGGATTTTTTCCTTTATTCCGCCAACGGGCAATACCTTGCCTCTTAGTGTTATTTCGCCTGTCATGGCTGTCTTTGCGCGTACCTTGCGCTGTGTCAGCGCCGACGCGATGGACGTAGCAATGGTAATGCCAGCCGACGGACCGTCTTTCGGTGTAGCTCCTTCCGGCACATGGATGTGGATGTTCCAGTGGTCGAAGATACGGTAATCTATTTTCAGAATGTCTGCATGCGCCTTGACATATTCAAGCGCAAGTATTGCAGATTCTTTCATTACGTCGCCAAGGTTGCCCGTAAGCGTCAGTTTAGAACCTTTACCCTTGCTTAAACTCGTCTCGATGAACAGTATTTCTCCTCCAACGCTTGTCCATGCAAGCCCGGTCACAACGCCGGCATATTCATTGCCTTGGTATATGTCTCGGTAGAATGGAGGGTTGCCCAGCAGTGAGTTAAGCTCTTCGGGCGTTATCTTGTTGTAGGGCAGAACGCCGTCCTTTGCCTTCAGGAAAGCCAATTTGCGCAAAGCCTTGTTAACCTGTTTCTCCAGCTGCCTTACTCCGCTTTCACGGGTGTATTGCTCTATGATTTTTTCTACGGCCTGCTTGGTAAATACGAGTTTTTTCTCTTCGGCCAGTCCTGTATTCTCTTTTTCCTTAGGTATGAGGTGCCGTTTGGCTATTTCCACCTTTTCTTCGGTGATATATCCGCTGACTTCTATCAGTTCCATGCGGTCGAGCAGCGGCCGGGGAATGGTGTTAAGGTCGTTTGCCGTGGCGATGAACAGCACTTTTGACAGGTCGTAGTCCACGTCAAGGTAATTGTCGTGGAATGCGATGTTCTGTTCAGGGTCGAGCACTTCGAGCAGAGCCGATGCCGGGTCGCCGTTAATTGTGTTTTGGGTTACCTTGTCAATCTCGTCGAGAATGAACACAGGATTGGACGACCCCGCTTTCTGTATGCTTTTTATTATGCGGCCTGGCATAGCGCCTATGTATGTGCGGCGGTGTCCGCGTATCTCCGCTTCGTCATGAACGCCGCCCAAAGATATGCGCACATATTTGCGTTTCATCGCGCTGGCAATGCTTTTTCCCAAACTTGTCTTACCCACTCCGGGAGGGCCGTAGAGGCAGATGATGGGCGATTTCAAGTCTTTTCTGAGACTTAATACCGCCATGTATTCGAGTATGCGCTCCTTCACCTTTTTCATGCCGTAGTGGTCTTTGTCAAGCACTTTTTCGGCACGTTTGAGGTTCAGGTCGTCTTGTGTGTAGCTTTCCCAAGGCAGGTTCACGAGGGTTTGCAGGTAAGTGAGCTGCACACTAAATTCAGGACTTTGCGGATTGAGGATGTCGAGCTTCTCCAACTCCTTGTTGAATGTTGCTTCTATCTCTTCAGGCCACTTCTTCTTTTTGGCCTCTTCCAACAGTTCCTTGCGTTCCGGGTAACTTTCGCCGTTGCCCAATTCTTCCTTTATGTTCTTTATTTGCTGCTGAAGGAAATATTCGCGCTGCTGTTCGTCTATGTCTTCACGCGTTTTGGTGCGTATGTCGTGCTTCAGCTCGAGCAACTGCATTTCGCGGTGCAGTATCTTGAGCAGCTTGAACAGCCTGTCTTTTAGCGAGTTGGTCTTGAGCAACTTGATTTTCTCTTCGGTGTCGAAGGGCAGGCTTGTGCAGATGAAGTTGAGCAGGATGACGGCGTTGTTTATGTTTTGAAGTGCGAACTGCGCCTCGTCCGGGATTTCGTCGTTTTTCTTGACATATTCAATTGTGACGTTGCGCAGGTCTTCTATTGCGGCCATGAACTCCTTGTCCTTCTCGTCGGGGATTTTTTCAGGCGCTATTTCCACCGTGCCCTTCAGGTATGGCACGGTTTTGTTTATGGCCGTAAGCTTGCAGCGTCCCAGGCCTTGCAGTATTACGGTTACGTTGCCGGTCTGTCCCGGCATCTCGAGCACGCGTATTATTTTTGCGTGCACTCCGTATTCATATAATTGTTCCTTTTTTAGGGGATTGTCTTCTTCAGCCGCTTTTTGGCAAAACACGGCAAATGCCTGGTCGGGCGTTTCTTTCAGGTAGTTGATAAGGTTCAGGCTCGATGTTCGCCCAATCAGTACTGGTGACACCACTCCGGGAAACAATATGAGGTTACGTGTGGCGAGCACCGGCAGTTCGCCGCCTTTGTCACCTTCGAACAGTTTGGTTATGTCGCCTTCGTAATCGGCTATCATTGAAAAAGCGTTGTTGAATTCTTTGCTCATAAGTTTTTGTTTGCATATAAGTGCATCAGACTGGCCGCCATGCCTGTATGCCGTACACCGTCCAGCCAATCCTTTCACCTTAACTTGCTTGTTTTGTTTTTTCAAATCACTCTATTGGGGTGCAAATTTACTCATTTTAATTGACATATTCTTTCTTTATGCAGTTATTTTCATTTAAATTAATGTTTGCCGTCGTTTTATCAGCAGCCATGGATATGCGTGGCGGTCTTGATTGACATGTCAGGGCGGCAGGCGGTTGGCGTAATGTTGTGATGGCGTTGCTTCATTTCCCGTGTTTCGCGTTTTAACGGAGTGTTTGCGTTTGACGGCAAACGGCGTTGCAAAATGCCGTAAATTGCAAACTAAAAGGCGGCCTTTCACACTGTGAAAGGCCGCCTTTTGTAAAGCGTTGAGTGCCAATGTTTTATGACGTGGCGTAAAAGCTGTTGTCAGGATGGTTGGCAGTCCTGTTGTGTCGCCGTATTGTCGGCTATAAAAGTTATCTTGATTGCTTCGGTTGTCTGGCCCGTTATTCTTGTCCGTTCGTCAGGACGCAGGCCGACAAGCCATACCGTATGACCTTCGGCATCGGTCATTATTAGTTGGCGTTGTTTGTCGAAGAGGTTGAATTTCCTGTCTGTCAGATAGTCGCTTACAAGTTTCGAGCCGTTCATTCCGAATGGCTTGAAGCGGTCTCCGGGAGCGGCTGGTCTTACAGTGAGTGGAAATGTGATTTTTGCGGCATCGGCCATGCAGCATCGTTTGTCGGCTGTCGGAATGTCGAAGCCGTTGCCGCGGCTTACTTTCTCAACCCTGATTTTCATGCCGTTGCGGATTACATACAGGCCGCATTCGGGGATGATGATGGGGCGCAGTGCGCTCTCCTCTTTAGGTTCTATTACAAGATGGTTGCGGTCGATAAGCAACCTGTGGGTTGAAGACAGAAATATGCGTCCGGGTTCCGCCGTCATTGACGAGTGTATCTGCCCGATTTGAGAGGGTGTGAAATTATAATCTTTCAGCAATCCGAACAGGATGTAGCTTGAGGCCGGTTCTGCCATGATTGCCGGGATGCTGATATGTGTGGAGCCGCCGTGTCTTGTTTCCGCAATCCGGGCGGTGCTTTCAACCATGGTGTCAAGTGCTGCTGCGGCCTCGGCTACACGTGCCGCAGTAGCCGCTATGCTATTGCTGACGGACGGATTGATTTCTTTCATGAGCGGCAGGATGTCAAGGCGGATTTTGTTTCTCACTACGTCGTCGACAAGGTTGGTGCTGTCAGTCACGTATTCTTGTCCGGTTTCATACAGTGCCGCCTCTATCTCATGCCTTGTAACGCAAAGCAAAGGGCGCACGATGTTGCCGTTTATGGGCTTTATGCCCGTAAGGCCGTGTAAGCCTGTGCCCCGTATAAGGTTGAGCAGCACGGTTTCCACGGAATCGTCCTGGTGGTGTGCCACGCAGATGGCTGACGCATTGACATCGGTTGCCAGTTGGTTGAAATACGTGTAGCGCAGATGCCTTGCGGCCATTTCTATGCTGATTTTCCGCAGGCGTGCAAAACCTTCCGTGTCGAAATGCGTCGTATGAAGCGCAATGCCGTTGTCGTTGCAGAACTTTTGACAAAACAGCTCGTCGCGGTTTGACTCTTCTCCGCGCAGATGGAAGTTGCAGTGGGCGGCTTCGATAGTATATCCGAGTTCTTTAAGTGCCAGCGCCAAGGTTACGCTGTCGGCTCCGCCCGACAGTGCTACAATGTATTTCCTATCGCGTTGCATCAACTGGTGCAACGCGATGAATTTCGAAACTTTCTGTAAAAACGACTTATTCAACATACAGCACCAGGCCTTTGAGGTATTCCCCTTCCGGGTGATATATGTTTATGGGATGGTCTGCGGGCTGGTGGAGCTGGTGCAATATCCTGACGTTTCTCTTTGCCAGTGCCGCCGCAGTGAATACGGCATTGCGGAAATTGTCTTTCGTAACGACCTGGCTGCAGCTGAATGTGAACAGTATGCCGCCGCTCTTGATGCGCTCAAAGGCCTTCATGTTAAGGCGTGTGTATCCTTTCAGCGCGTTGTGCAGTGCGGCGCGGTGCTTGGCGAAGGCCGGAGGGTCTAATATGATAAGGTCGTATTTGCCGTCGGCTGCATCGAGATATTTGAATGCGTCTTCACAAAACGCCTCGTGGCGGTTGTCGCCCGGGAAGTTTAGGGCAACGTTCGCCTGCGTCAGCTCTATGGCTTTTGCGCTGCTGTCAACTGAATGTACGAGCTGTGCCCCGCCGCGCATTGCGTAGAAAGAGAACCCTCCCGTGTAGCAGAACATGTTAAGAACGCATCTGTTCCGCGAGTAACGTTCCAGAAGAAGGCGGTTTTCGCGCTGGTCGACGAAGAATCCTGTCTTTTGTCCTTTTAGCCAGTCTACATGGAATTTCAGTCCGTTTTCTACGGCTATGTTGTCGTCGCATCCTCCATATATGAACCCGTTTTCCTGTTCTAATCCGGCCTTGTATGGCAAAGTGGTCTCGCTCTTATAATAAATGTTCTCTATCCTGTCGCCCATCACGTCGGCAATGGCGCTTGCAATTTCATGCCGGCAAACGTGCATGCCTACGCTGTGGGCTTGCATAACGGCAGTTTTCCCGTAACAATCGACAACCAGACCGGGGAGGTTGTCTCCTTCTCCGTGTACCAGTCGGAACGTGTTGTTTCCCGGATTGTCGGCTATGCCTAATGCCTGGCGCATCTGTAAGGCGGATGAAAGCCGTTTGCGCCAGAAAAGTCCGTCAATTTTGGTGTCTTCAAATGACAACACACGCACAGCGATACTTCCTATCTGGAAATGTCCCACTCCTGCAAAGCCGCCTTCAGCTGTTAATATACGTACCGTGTCACCTTCGTTTATGCCTTCATCCAAACGGCTTATTGCACCTGAAAATATCCATGGATGAAAACGTTTCAGACTGTCTTCTTTCCCTTTTTTGAGATAAATGTTCTTGTATGTAGTGTCAATTTTCATGTTTCTCGATTTTTATAAGTTGGTAATCTCCTGTTTTTTCAAGCCGCATAAGCTCTTCGTAAATATTTATGCACGCCCACGCATCTGTGGCCGCATACAATTTCTGGCTGTCGCTAAGCACATCGTTTTCCCAATTGCTCAGCCGTACAGACTTGCTTATTTTTTGTCGGAAAAAGTTTGCATAGAGTTTTTGCAGACTCAAATCTTCTACGCCGAGTTCACATACATGCTTCTGCAAGTCGATGAATTTGCCGGGCACGAAGTCGGCACGCTTGTGCAACGAGTTGATATCGTCGTGCAGCGACAAACCTACTTTGGTGACATTCTCATCTTCAAGCAACCGTATTATTGCAGGTGTCAGTCCTGTAAGGTTGAGCCTAAAGAGGAAGCATGTGTCGTGTGTGGACACCTGTAGGAGAGCAACCTCATGTGTGCGCCCTTTTTTGAATGAAGGCCTTGTTTCGGTGTCGATGCCGAGGATGTTCTGAGAAAGCAGGTAACTGACGGCTTTTTCGGCGTCGGCGGAAGTGTTGATGACTATAATCCTGCCCTCGAAAACGGCTCTCGGCAGTCCCTGAATATCGTGTTTGTCAAATCTGTTATAAATAATTTTTCCCATAATGTGCAAACAAAATGATGCCCTTGTGGCTTTTTGACGGCGTGCAAAAATATAAAAAAAAGGCGAGTTTTATGGTTAGTTCTGACATTTTTCGATTACTTTTGCAAATAAAACTTCAAATAGGCTAATGGGCAAGAAAAAAAGTATACGTTCCAACAAATCCTTCAGCGAAGTTGTTGGGTTGAAGGTCATTTTCCAAAACGATATCCTGAATTTTATTTTTGGCATCATTTTCATATTGCTGTCGATTTATATGATTATTGCGTTCATATCATATTTTTCCACAGGACAATACGACCAAAGTTTAATATTGGACCACACTTCGCAGGAAGTACTTAATAAGAACAGGGAATTCAAGAACAGTTGTGGCTCATTGGGGGCATTCGTGTCATATTTTTTCATATCAAGATGTTTCGGTTTGTCAGCCTTTATCGTACCTGTTTTCATAGGTATGGCTGGGTTGAGGCTTGTCAAGGCGTATAAGATAAACCTGTTGAAATGGTTTATATGCCTGATGATTGTGATGATATGGTTTTCTGTAATGTCGGCCAAGATTTTGACGCCGATAATGGGAAGCAATATTTATAATCCGGGCGGCGACCATGGATTGTATTGCAGCCAGTGGCTTGAAAATGTCATTGGAGTGTACGGATTGATGGCAGTGCTGCTTCTTACGGCAATAGCATTCCTTACATATTTAAGCAAGGAGACAATAAGTGTTGTAAGGAAGGTTCTGAACCCGATTGGCACATTGAGGAGAAAGGTAACCTTTGGTGTTACCAATGATTTGGACAAGGACGATAAAGAGAGTGACGTTATACCTACTTTGGATGACCCGACGACATTCGATGACCCTGAGAGTCAGGTTGTTGTTTTTGATGACAACGGCCCTTCCGGAGGAAAGCCTGAACCCAAAGAGACCCAGGAAAACAAGAAAGAGGAAAAAGAACAGGAAATAATCATCAATAAGCCAAGCGGCGAAGCAAAAGCAAACTCTCACGATGTGTCTGGAGCAAAAGACTTGTCTGTGCCGACAGACCCTCGTGAACCGTGGATAAAGTACAAATATCCGACACTTGATTTGCTCAAGAAATACGACAATGACGGCAAGCCTTACATCGACATGAAAGAACAGACCGCCAATAAAAACCGTATTGTTGACGTGTTAAATAGTTTTGGCGTGCAAATCAAGACAATAATGGCCACCGTCGGGCCTACAATAACCTTGTACGAGATAACTCCAGCCGAAGGCGTCAAGATTTCAAGAATCAGAAATCTTGAAGATGACATAGCCTTGAGCCTTGCCGCCCTCGGCATTCGTATCATTGCGCCAATTCCAGGCAAAGGTACTATTGGAATAGAAGTGCCTAACAAGAAGCAAAACATAGTTTCAATGGAAAGCATACTCAATTCAAAGCGTTTCCAGGAAACCACAATGGATTTGCCGATAGCGATAGGCAAGACTATTACAAATGAAATTTTTATGGTTGACTTGGCCAAACTGCCTCATTTGCTTGTGGCGGGAGCTACAGGACAGGGTAAGTCAGTCGGTTTGAACGCCATCATAACATCGTTGTTGTACAAGAAACATCCTAACGAACTGAAGTTCGTGTTGATTGACCCTAAGAAGGTAGAGTTCAGCGTGTATGCGCCAATTGCCAAACATTTCATGGCGAAGGTGCCTGATGACAACGAAGAACCCATTATCACCGATGTCAAGAAGGTTATCCGTACATTGAACAGTTTGTGCAAACTGATGGATACAAGGTACGACATGTTGAAACTTGCCGGGGCAAGAAATATCAAGGAATATAACAAGAAATATGTAAACCATCAGTTGAAATTGACCGACGGCCATGAGTATATGCCTTATATTGTGGTGGTAATTGACGAGTTTGGCGACCTTATAATGACAGCTGGGAAAGAGATTGAGCTTCCGATAGCACGCATCGCACAGTTGGCACGTGCCGTAGGAATACACATGGTAATAGCGACACAGAGGCCGACGACATCAATCATTACAGGAAACATCAAGGCTAATTTCCCTGGACGAATGGCATTCAGGGTAAGCCAGATGATAGACTCGCGCACTATTCTTGACCGTCCGGGAGCAAACCAGTTGATAGGACGTGGCGACATGCTGTTCCTTAACGGCAATGAGCCTGTCAGGGTACAGTGTGCTTTTATTGATACACCTGAAATAGAACGTATCAATCAGTATGTTGCAGAGCAGCCTGGTCCGCTCGAACCAATGGAGTTGCCTGAACCGGTTTCAGATGAAGACGGCGGTTCGGGTAATGGCGCACTTGAGGTTAATAATATAGACCCGCTGTTCGAGGAGGCAGCCCGTGTGATAGTAATGAACCAACAAGGGTCTACAAGCATGATACAACGTCGTTTCTCGATAGGCTATAACAGGGCAGGACGTCTGATGGACCAGATGGAGAAGGCCGGTATCGTAGGGGCGGCACAAGGCGGCAAACCGCGTGAGGTTCTTATACATGACGAGAACAGCCTTGAAGTTCTCCTTGCGCAATTGAAGCGATAAAGGATTGGGTTTGGCTGTAAATAAGGATTAATATTACATAAATGGAATTTTCAGTAAAAGTAAAATAAGATGAAAAGATTGTCATTTGTATTATTGTCGTTGTTCGTATTCTTGGGTGCATATTCCCAAAATGCGGCGCAGGCACGCAAGATTCTTGACAAGACCGCTTCGATAGTGGGTAACAAAAGCGGTGCAAGCGCCAATTTCAGCGTAAGTGGAAAATACGGGAACTCGTCAGGGACGATAGCCATAAAAGGAAATAAGTTCAATGCACGCACGCCTCAAGCGATTGTATGGTATGATGGAAAGACGCAGTGGACGTACATGAAAAGCAGCCAGGAGGTTAATGTCAGCACACCTACGGAGGCCCAACAGCAATCTATGAACCCATACAAGTTCATCAATATATATAAAAGTGGCTTCAAGCTTGGATTGAAAAACGTATCAGGAGGATGGCAGATACATCTGTATGCAACCAACCAGAAGCGTTCCATCAAGGAAATGTATATAACGATAGGAAAGAATTATCTGCCGAAGGTTGTTAAAATGAGGCAGAGTAACGGCTGGACAACTATAAGTGTTTCAAATTTCAAGTCGAAACCTTTAAGTGACGCAATGTTCAGGTTTAACTCAAAAGACTTTCCCGACGCAGAGATAATTGATTTGAGGTGATTTGTGTTTTACAGCTGTTGTTTATGATATGCCAGTCGTCAAAGCACGTGTAAAAGAAAGTAAACATCAAACAATACATAGATGAATAAACTGCATTTGTTCCGGGCGCTTCGCCACCATATAAAGTTGGCTGAGAAACGGAGTGTGGCATACGAGCAGAACAAGGTTGCTAAAGTCCTTTTATATATAGGCGGCTCTTTTGTCGTGTTGTATCTTGTTTTCATCGCCATAATGCTGGCACTTATCGCCAACACGTCGAGTTCCCAGACTACATACGAATTCCTTTTCGGGCTTTTGCCGTTTTTCCTTGCGGCCGATTTCTTGGTCAGGTTTATAAGCCAGCAGACGCCTGTGCAGCTTATAAAGCCTTACTCGTTGCTTCCCATCTCAAAATACACGTGCGTTGAGATGTTCGTGCTGTCAAGCGTGGTTTCTCCCAATAATCTTGTATGGACGGCTGTTACTGTTCCATACGTTTTGATGACGACGCTTTTCTGCGACGGTTTTTGGGCGTCGATGGGCATAGTCGTGTCATTTCAGTTGCTTGTTACCGTCAACAGCCAATGGTACATGCTTGTCAGGACTTTGATAAACCAAAGCCTGAAATGGTGGGTGCTGCCCATTGCCGTTTATGCTTTGGTGTTCTCTCCGCTTTATTGCGACAGCATTGATACCTTGTTTGACATATATTCGTCATTAGGACGTGGCTTTGCGTTCTGGCATCCGTTGCATTACTTTGGCTTATTGCTTGTATTGTTCGCTTTTATCGAGTTGAACAAGCGGATGCAGTTTCATTTTACGTATTTGGAGAATGCCAATGTTGAGGCTCCGAAGATGAGAAGTGTGTCGGAATTCCGCATGTTCGACAGGTTCGGTCAGACCGGCGAATATCTAAAGTTGGAGATAAAAAGCCTTATCCGTAACAAGAATATGCGCAAGTCGTTTGTGTTCAGCACGTTGTTCACGATTTTCCTGAGCCTTGTTGTTTCTTTTACAGACCTTTATCAGGACGATTTCTCCAAGATATTCTGGGTGGCTTATGTGTTCATGCTTTACGGGGCGAACACTCTTATGAAAATTATGTGTGCGGAGGGCAATTACATTGATTTCCTTGCCGTACACAAAGAGAACATAATGCAGCTGTTGAGGGCCAAGTATTTCTTTTACGGCTCTATGCTTGTGTTGCCATTCTTATTGATGCTGCCGACCGTATTTACAGGCAAGCATAGTCTGTTGGCATTGTTCTCCATGATGTGCTTTACGGCAGGGCCGGTATATTGTCTTTTCATGCAGATGGCAGTGTACAACAGGCAGACTATGCCGCTGAACACCAAGTTTATAAGCAAGGGCAACGTCGAAAACAATTATTTTCAGATAGTGGCCTTGCTGTTGGCGATGTTCCTGCCTGTAATCGTAATATCATCGTTGAGAACCATGTTCAGTGAGAATACGGCTTACTTGGTTTTGTTGGTTTTCGGCATAGCCTTCATTGCAACGTACAGTTTATGGATAGCCAACATCTACCGTCGCTTCATGAAGCGCAGGTATGTTAATATGGAAAGTTTCAGGGCGACGCGGTAATGCGGTCACAGCAATTCTATTTTTGGTATTATGACAGGCTGCATGTGTTTTCGCATGCAGCCTTTTTGTTGTATATTGGCATGTCGCATACGGGCATTGTGGCAAGGATGAGCCGCTTGTAGTAATGTCGCTGAAAATCAATGCATTACCAATAGATGGCCTTTTACCGTCTAAAAGACGGTCTTTCAGCTCATAAAAAGCCATCTTTCGCAATGTAAAACACGGCCTTTCGGCAAACGCCTGCAATCATAATATCTTTTAATTGGCTTTACATGATCCTGTAAACCGACGTGTATGGACAAAAAAATAAAGCGGTGGGCCTTCACAGGCAACCGCTCTATATCTTCAATAGGTATTAGTTTTTTAAGGTAAAAAGATTGTTTTCAGGATAACGATTGCAAATGTATGGACTTTTTTTATATTAACCAAATAATAACAAAGATTTATTTTTACAAAATTTATGTGTGCCCACACAATTGGGATATTTAACAGTTGTTAGTAAATGTGTGTCGGATGGATTACGATTTAGAGGCGTTATTTCCACATTTTATTAATATATATTTGTTTGAATGGATAAAACATTGTAACTTTGGGGTATGAAAAGACATGTATACAACCGATTAAGATTATTTTTTGCAGTCTGCGTGCTGATGCTGTCAAGTTCTCATGTATATGCTGACAACAGCCTCAAGCGTGAGTTCCGGGGTGCATGGATACAGTGTGTCAACGGTCAGTTCCTTGGCATGGGGACGCGTCAGATGCAGGAAACGCTTGCGTCTCAGCTTGACAGGCTTAAGGCTTGTGGTGTGAATGCGATAATATTTCAGGTGAGACCGGAGTGTGACGCCTTATATGAAAGTAAGCTTGAGCCTTGGAGCCGTTTCCTTACAGGACGCCAGGGGCAGCCTCCTTCGCCTTACTGGGACCCGCTGGCATGGATGGTGGAACAGTGTCATAAGCGCGGTATGGAGCTTCACGCCTGGATAAATCCTTACAGGGCGAAGACCAAAACCACGCGTGAGCTTGCAAGTTCTCATGTGGCCATAAAGCATCCTGAAAAAGTGTTTGCGTATGACGGACAGCTGATATTGAATCCGGGGCTGCCTGAAAACCGTGATTATATATGCCGGGTGGTTGCCGATATAGTGGGACGTTACGACGTGGACGGCTTGCACATAGACGATTATTTCTATCCGTACCCTGTCGCATCTCAGTCGATACCTGACGGTAGGGAATATGCAGCCTACGGCAATGGGATTAAGGATATTAGGGACTGGCGCCGCTATAACGTCAACCTTTTCATGCAGCAGCTGTATGAAACTATACACGCGGTGAAGCCGTGGGTTAAGTTCGGTGTGTCGCCTTTCGGCATTTACCGCAATAAGAAAAGCGACCCAATGATGGGCAGCAACACCAACGGACTTCAGAATTACGACGATTTGTACGCCGATGTGCTTATGTGGGTGAACAACGGTTGGCTTGATTACTGCGTGCCTCAGCTGTATTGGGAAATCGGCCATAAGGCTGCCGATTATGAGACGTTGATAAAATGGTGGAACAAGTATGCCGGGAGGCGTCATCTTTACATTGGTGAGGATGTGGAGCGGACGGCGAAATTCCCTGACCCGGACAACCCGAACATTAACCAGTTGCCTGCCAAGCGCAAGCTGCACAATGAGATGTGGAATGTTAACGGCACGGTGTTGTGGTATGCAAAGGCCGTAGTGGATAATGTGGGCAATTACGGTTCGCTGTTGGAAAAAGTGTATTGGAAGTATCCTGCGCTTGTTCCGACGATGCCTTATATTGACGGCAAGGCTCCGAAAAAAGTCAAGAAGATGAAAATATTGGGCATCGACGGCCGTCCGGTGCTTTTCTGGAAGGCGCCGAGTGGCAGGGGATGGAAAAATGAAGCCGTTAAGTACGTTGTGTATAAGTTTGCAAATGGCGACAAGGAAGATATCGGCAATCCGGCAAAAATCGTGGCCATCACTACTGACGAGTTTTACGAAATACCTGAAGCCGACATCCGTCCGGGCGAGAAAGTGAAGTATGCCGTAACCGCCTTGGACAGGATGAGCAATGAGAGCAAACCGAAGAAAAAGTCGATAAAATATTAAAGATACAGGGCTATGAATGTTACAGATGCAACAATAGCGCAGATAGAGCGCTTCATAAGAAAGATAGCGCAGAAGTTTCCTGCTGTTGACGAACCTACAGTCATGACGGACATACATTTGAGCTTGTCGCAGGACACGGGGGAACTCATGGCGTTTGATGACAATGACAGCGAGATTACCCGTTGTGTTGTTGACGATTGGATTAATTGTCCGGCCCCGGATTTTTATGACAGTGTTGCCGGAGTAATCAGGAATGTGATAACTAAAATGCAGGACGTGGCTGAAAACTTGTGCATATTGAAGCCTTACAGTTTCATCCTTGAGAATGATGACAGGGAGCATTTGTGCGAGTTGTACCTCGTTGACAGCGACATCAAAATCATCGGTGGCGACCTGATGAAGGGGTTGGATGAAGACCTTGACAAGTTCCTTGACGATTTGTTGAAATGATAACTTGTGTCATCGGGCAACTCCTCATACGCTGGTGATACAAAATATAATGGATGTTTTATTGCGGGTATGGATTATATTTATTATCGGATGTATGTGTGGTATGTCAGAAAGGGAGACTGTGCGCCTGTGACAAGTATGCTATTCATAACAGCTGTAAAGTTTTTCTTATGGTTTCCTCTTGCTGGTTTTGTGATTGCTTCGTTTAGTGATGGAAATAAAAACGCTAATCTTGCAATGTATCTTCTATACGCTGTCTTGGTGTTTGTGCATTCATTGGTGAGGTATGCCAAAAGGAAAGATGATATATTTGCAAGATATAAACGTTCGAAATATAACAGGAGTGTAAGCAATTGGCTGATATTCAGTTCTCTGCCATTGAGCATTGTTGGAGGTGTTTCCATTTACATTTTTCTTTATGTAAGTGTGATTACACCATATTGCTTGAATGGTAAGCTGCTTTATGTTATTGATATGTTGTGATAAGGAATATCAATTATAAGGCCGCTGTAAATCAGCGCATTGCCGAAAGGCCACCTTTTACACGGTAAAAGGTGGCCTTTCGTGTTGTAGAAGACGGCCTTTTGCAACACGAAACACGGCATATTGGAAAACATTTGATGGTATTCGTGCATTAAATGTGTTTTTAATCAGACTTTAAGCGCCTGTTAAGTGTTTTTTATAATGCTGATAAGCGTTTGACTTTAACTTTGCAATCAGAAAGTTAAACGTAAACAGGTATTATGAGAACATTCAAGAGATTAGCATTCATTGTGTTGCTTACGGTGTCGGCTTGCGGTGTTTCCGCCCAGCAGCGTGAGCTGTATAAGGACGAGACTGCACCAGTGCATGACCGCGTAATGGACTTGCTGTCGCGGTTGACGGTGGAAGAGAAAATCAGCCTTTTGCGTGCAACGTCGCCCGGCATACCGCGTTTGGGCATACTGAAGTATTATCATGGCAATGAGGCTTTGCACGGGGTTGTACGTCCGGGACGCTTCACCGTGTTTCCGCAGGCCATCGGACTGGCTGCTACATGGAATCCACGGTTGCAGCTGCAAGTGGCAACGGTTATATCGGATGAGGCCCGCGCGCGCTGGAACGAGCTGGAACAGGGGCGCAACCAGAAATACCAGTTCAGCGACTTGCTTACATTCTGGTCGCCGACGGTGAACATGGCACGCGACCCCCGTTGGGGACGCACGCCTGAAACGTATGGTGAAGACCCTTATTTGAGTGGAGTCATGGGTACGGCCTTTGTCCGCGGACTGCAAGGAAACGACAGCCGCTACCTGAAAGTGGTGGCTACGCCGAAGCATTTTGCGGCCAACAACGAGGAACATAACCGTTTCGAGTGCAATCCGCAGATTTCAGTAAAACAGTTGAGGGAGTATTACCTGCCGGCCTTCGAGGCTTGTATCAAGGACGGAAAGGCCGCTTCTATCATGGCGGCATACAATGCCATAAACGACGTTCCGTGCTCGGCCAATCCGTGGCTGCTCGACAAGGTGTTGCGCAAAGATTGGGGCTTCGGCGGATATGTAGTGTCAGATTGCGGCGGAGTTTCATTGTTGCGTACAGGACATGAGTACGTTAAGACCAAGGAAACGGCAGCCACACTTGCCCTGAAGGCCGGAATCGACCTTGAATGTGGCGACGATGTTTATGACAAGCCGTTGCTTAACGCCTACCGTCAGTATATGGTTTCAGACGCCGACATTGACACGGCGGCTTACCGAGTGCTGAAGGCGCGTATGCGGTTGGGACTGTTTGACAGTACGGATAAAAATCCATACGCCCGTATATCGCCGGATGTAATAGGTTCGAAGGAACATCAGCAGGTGGCTCTTCAGGCAGCAAGGGAGTGCATCGTGCTGTTGAAGAATGAAAAGAACATGCTGCCCCTCAATCCGGAAAAAGTAAAGTCGATAGCCGTTGTGGGCATCAATGCTGGCAAGTGCGAGTTCGGCGATTACAGCGGTTCGCCTGTAATTGCCCCGGTCTCGATACTTGACGGCATCCGCAAAAGGGTGGGTGACGATGTGAAAGTTGTCTATGCGCCGTGGAAGTCGGCTGTTGGCGGCATGGAACTGATACAGGGCGCAAACTTTCCGGAGGGATTGAAGGCTGAATATTTCAGCAATACAAAGCTTGAAGGTACTCCTAAAGTGCGCAGGGAAGAATGGATTAACTTCGAGCCTGGCAATCAGGCGCCCGACCCGTTCCTTCCTGCATCGCCATTGTCGATACGCTGGACGGGCAAATTGCGCCCCACTGTTTCCGGTAACTACAAGTTCAGCTTTACCTCAGACGACGGTTGCCGTCTTAGCATTGACGGCAAGATGCTCATTGACGCATGGGCAGGACACACCGTGCGGACGGACACTGCGGAGATATATCTTGAGGCCGGAAAAGACTATGAGCTAAAGGCGGAGTATTATGACAACCGCGATTATGCCGTAGCAAAACTGCAATGGAAAGTTCCGCAGGTAGGAACGCAGACGCGGCTCGACCTCTACGGCGAGGCCGGTAAGGCTGTCCGCGAGTGTGAGACGGTTGTGGCTGTGCTTGGAATAAACAAGTCGATAGAGCGCGAAGGCCAAGACCGTTATGACATTCAGCTGCCGGCCGACCAGCGAGAGTTCCTGCAAGAGATATATAAGGTGAACAAAAACGTTGTCGTCGTGCTTGTTGCAGGCAGTTCTTTGGCTGTAAACTGGATGGACGAGAACGTGCCGGCGATAGTGAATGCATGGTATCCGGGCGAGAGCGGAGGCACTGCCGTAGCCGAAGTGCTGTTCGGCGACTATAACCCCGGTGGCCGTCTGCCGCTGACTTATTATAAGGGCCTTGAGGATTTGCCTGCTTTTGACGATTATGACATTACCAAGGGACGTACATATCAGTATTACAAGGGCGATGTGCTTTATCCGTTCGGATACGGCTTGAGCTACACCTCTTTCAAGTATTCAGGCTTGAAGGTTACTGAAGACAATGAGTTTGCCAATGTTTCGTTCACGTTGAAGAATGTCGGAAAGCGCGCAGGAGACGAAGTCGCACAGGTTTATGTCAAACAGCCGCAGCGCAATGAGGTGATGCCTGTCAAAGAGTTGAAGGGCTTTGAGAGGGTAACTCTTAAGAGAGGAGAGAGCCGCGATGTCACTATAAATCTGCGCAAAGACCTGCTGCGTTATTGGGACGAGGCCAAGGGCGATTTTGTTTACCCGTCGGGAGAATATACCATAATGGTAGGTTTGTCATCAGCGGACATACGTTTGCAGTGTGTTGCAGAAGTGTCAAATAATCAGACAGGAACCAAATAACGAGGAACAAAATATTTGCCATGGCGTTTTTCTTAATGTGCAGCATGGCGGAAACATCCCGGTTGGCGGCGTAAAACGTCGTCAACCGGGTTTTTCGTATCCGTAGGAAGCTACAATGAAAGGAGATTTTCGCAACAGGAATATACGCCTCTGCATGAGCGGATATAACCGTATTGTTTCGTTGAAAGGGCGTAGGGAGAGGTGTTCCCGTTTCGGCATGCAGGGCGGTGGAAATCAGAATGGCGGCAAATGACAATGTAAAAGGCCATAAACCGGAAGCTGAAAGGTGGCCTTTTACATTGCAAAAGGTGGCCTTTTGCAATGCGCTGGATTTCAACTGGTTGCACACGTCGTATGCCTTTGTGTCGTACTGGATTACGGACGGCATTAAATTTGTCAATGTACGGTATTTCATGTGGTTTTTAGATATGGTAAATCCTGTTTATATTTGAAATGGTGTTGCGGCCGATGGCAACCATTTGTGAACATTGTACATTTTTATCCAAATTTTATACTTCGTTATACATATTGATGCTTATTTGTACTTTTATTTGTTTTTTTTAGCTAATAAGTTGGGCTATACAATATTTTTTAGTATTTTTGCAAAAGTAATAATAAGCGTATAGTGAGGAAAATCTACAGTTTGCTGATATTGGCAGTGTTCGCTTTCATGGCGTGTGACATGAAGCTGAAACCATTTGACGATGGCGGAGAGCATCGTATAGAGGTGTGCCGCTATGACCGTTTGGAGAGCCAGTACCTTACTACGGGCGATTTTTCCGCGTTGCAGCAAATGAACATGGATTATCCAATGGAGACACGTACTCTTATTGAAGACGTTTTAAGGCTTGGCGAGGTGAACGATCCGCAGATAAACAGCAAGTTCCTTGCTTTCTTCCAGGATTCGACGTTGCAGGCGATAGTTTCGGACGCGGAGTCACAATATGCCAATATGGATGACATAAACGTGAAGCTCGACAACGCTTTCATGAAGCTGAAGGAGCACATACCAGACATGCCTGTGCCGAAAGTATATGCGCAAATCGGGGCGCTCGACCAAAGCATCGTCGTGGGAAACCAGTCGATAGGTATTTCGTTGGACAAGTATTTGGGTAAGGATTATCCTTTGTACAAGAAGTATTATCTTCCGTCCCAGCGCGAGACGATGACAAGGGAATACATCGTACCGGATTGTCTCAACTTTTATCTGTTGGGACTTTACCCGATGCATGACTTTGAAGGGCGTACTCAGTTGGAACGTGATATGCACATAGGAAAAATCATGTGGGTATGCAATGTTGCCTTGGGCTACAAGTTTTTCAAATCACAATATGTAAATGTTGTCGGCAGATATATGGAGGCCAACAAGTCTGTGAGCATAGAACAATTGCTGAAGGAAAACAACTGCCAGAGCATCATCTCCATGATGAAATGATGCGGTTGTGGCTTTTGCTGTCCCTTTTTCTATGCGGCATGCAATATTGGTGGCATGGCAGCGTTATAATAAGCGATGGGAAAGACATTATTTACATTATGCGCTGCGGTGTCGGTACTGGTGTTAAGTGCTTGTACTGACGACGATTCTTTCAGCACCTCACCTTCAAATGTGCTGACTTTTTCTACTGATACGGTACGTTTCGATACATTGTTTGCTACCGTGCCTTCTTCTACCAGGACCTTTTGGGTATATAACAAGTCGGGTGACGGCATACGTTGCTCGACGGTCCGCCTTGCCGGTGGTAACCAGATGGGTTTCAGGGTAAATGTTGACGGTGAGTATCTGAGTCCGGAGGCTGGTTATCAAGTGCATAACTTGGAGATAAGAAAGAATGACAGCGTGCGTGTGTTTGTTGAGATTACTTCTCCTGAGAACGCTTCGGAAGGCCCCCAGCTTGTAGAGGATGAACTTGTGTTCGGACTGGAGAGCGGTGTGGAGCAGAGGGTAAACCTCAACGCTTACACATGGAATGCCACTATATTGAGAAACGCTGTTATAAGCGACGATACCACGATAGACGGCAGTGACAGGCCTGTTGTGATATATGGGCAGATGAGAGTGGACAGTATGGCGACGTTGAGCATAACTCCAGGGACTACGCTGTATTTTCATGGAGATGCCGGTATTGACGTTTACGGCAGGCTGTTGTCCGAAGGGACAGCCGACAACAATATTGTATTGCGTGGCGACAGGACTGACCGGATGTTTGATTATCTGCCGTATGATATGGTCAGCGGACAGTGGCAGGGAATAAGGTTGCGCAGTTCTTCCTACGGTAATTCGATTTCATATACCGACATTCACAGCACTTTTGATGGCATAGTATGCGATTCGTCGGACGTGTCGCAGCTTAAACTGCGGTTGTATGGCAGTACGGTACATAATTGCCAAGGCGACGGATTGCGTGTGGTTTCCGGCAAGGTGGAGGCTGGCAATTGCCAACTGACAAACACTCTTGGCGACTGCGTTGCAGTGTATGGAGGTGATGTGACATTGACACATTGTACTTTGGCTCAGTTTTATCCTTTTGACTCCATGCGTGGCGCAGCCTTGATGTTCACGAATGTCTATAACGGCGGAACTGTTCCTTTGGTCAGGATGGATTGTATCAATAGCATCGTGACGGGATACGGGGATGACATGTTCAGTGGCGTAAAGTACGATGGTGATGAGGATGTTGCATTCAATTACCGGTTTGTCGGCTCACTTGTCAGAACCCCCGAGGTTGACGATGCAGAGCATTTTGTTGATGTGCTGTTTGAAGATGTTGAAAGTACAGATTCTGTTAGTGGGGATGAAAACTTTGAATTGGTGGACATAGACATGCAGCGTTATGATTTTCATCTTGTCGATAATTCGCCTGCTGTAGATGCTGCAAACAAGGACTATTCGTTGTCTGACGACCGTGACGGACGGTTGCGTGATGAAGCTCCTGATATAGGATGCTATGAGTTTTACAGGAAAGATGATACGCCTGTGGAATAATCAAAATAAAAAGGCTCAAGCATGATTGTCCAACAATCGTCTTGAGCCTTTTCATTGTATGTCCGCCTGTCAGATGGCGTCACATTCTTTCAGCCAAAGTGCAGATGAGGCATCGCTCGGCATTCTCCAATCGCTGCGAGGGCTAAGGCTGATGCTGCCGACTTTAGGCCCGTCGGGCAGGCAAGAACGCTTGAATTGCTGTGAAAAGAAACGGCGTAAAAATACTTTAAGCCATTTTTTTATCGTTTCGTCATCATAACACGTTGTTCCGTTGTCACCATTGAATGCATTGCGTGCGAGCATATAGACTTTTGCCGGGCGGAAACCGTAGCGCAAGATGTTGTACAAGAAGAAGTCATGCAGCTCGTATGGGCCTACAATGTCCTCTGTCTTTTGGCTTATGTTGCCTTCGGCGTCGGCTGGAATAAGCTCCGGACTTACAGGGGTGTCTATTATATCAAGGAGTGTATTTCGCGAAATGTCGTCGACATTTGTTGCGGCAAATTTTACCAAGTGGCGTATAAGTGTTTTGGGGATGCCTGCGTTTACTCCGTACATACTCATGTGGTCGCCGTTGTATGTAGCCCAGCCAAGAGCAAGTTCTGAGAGGTCGCCCGTACCGATGACAAGTCCGTTTGTCTTGTTGGCAAAGTCCATTAGTATTTGGGTCCTTTCACGGGCCTGGCTGTTTTCGTATGTTACGTCGTGAAGTGAAATGTCTTGGCCTATGTCTTTGAAGTGCTGTTCTACTGCTGCGGTAATGCTTATTTCACGGGTTGTGACGCCGAGGCTTTGCATCAGTGAAACGGCATTTGAGTGGGTACGGCCTGTTGTCCCGAAACCGGGCATGGTTATACCTATTACGCCTTTCCTGTCCCATCCGAGTTTGTCGAATGTTTGGACACATACAAGTAGCGCGAGAGTGCTGTCAAGCCCTCCGCTTACTCCCAACACCACATTTTTGCAGCCTGTGTGGACGAGCCTCTTGGCCAGACCTGACACTTGTATTGAAAGTATTTCGTTGCAGCTTTCAGTCATGTCTGCCGCCTTTGGAATGAAAGGATACGGGTCGATGGGGTGTATCAGTTCAAAGTCGCGTTGTGTCGTGGTTGTGTGAGCATTGACAATACGTGCCTCGTGCCCGCGCATGGCTGCGGAATATGTACTGTTGGCGCGCCGTTCGCTTCTAAGTTTTTCGATGTCTATCTGTGTTATGACAGTCTGGGGTTCGAAGCTGAAGCGTCTGCTGTCTGTAAGCAGATGCCCGTTTTCGTAAATCATGGCGTTGCCTGCATACACGGCATCTTGCGAGCTTTCACCGAATCCGCAGCCGCTGTAAATGTAGCCGGAGATGGTTCGTGCGCTTTGCTGTGACAATAGGCTTTTAAGGTAATTGTGCTTGCCTATCAACTCGTCGCTCGCCGACAGGTTGAAAATCATATCGGCACCGGACAAAGACAGTTCTGTACTCGGTGGGGCTGGTGCCCATACATCTTCACATATTTCGATGCCGAATAAAGCTCCGTCACAAGTTCTGAACAGTGTGGGTTGGGAAGTTACCTGAACCGTATTGCCGGCATAGCGTATTTCTGTAGGGTGAAGGTCTATGGAGGATGCGAACCAGCGTTTTTCGTAAAACTCACCATAGTTCGGCATGTATGTTTTTTGTATGATGCCGAGTAAATCGCCTTTCTGGATTATTGCGGCACAGTTGAGCAGTGCGCCTCCGACTGCAACCGGCACGCCGACAATGGTTATGATATCGAGATTCCTTGTGAAGTCAAGAAGCATGAGTATGGCTGTTTCTGCCTTTTCCAACAGAAGTGTCTGCCGGAACAGGTCTTGGCATGTATAACCCGTTACACTTAATTCGGGAAAGACGATTATTTCAACGCCCTTGCCTTCGGCCTGGGCCACAATGTTTTCTATTTGCAGTATGTTGTATTCACAGTCGGCGACCTTTATTGGTGGAATTGCCGCAGCTACTTTAATGAAACCGTGTTGCATCTTGTATGATTTTATGCCGGCTTGGCTTATTTTATTGTTACTTGTGTGGCTCCGTAACCGTATTCCTGGAATGAAGCATCCTGGTATGGACACCGTTTATAACGGTAGTTGAGTTCGTGTATTATGGCATGGCGTAAGACTCCTTCACCTTTGCCGTGAATGAATATAAGCTTTGTACCTGTTTTGCTTTTATATTCATCCATTGTTTTCCGGAATACATCAAGCTGATGATTGAGTATGTCTGCGGCAGACAGTCCGCTTGTGGTCTCAAGAAGTTCGTTTGCATGCAAGTCAATGACAATGGGTGCGTCTTTGTCTTGCTGTTTCCTTGCAGGTTGTACATGAGGCTTTTTGTTGTCGTCGGAAATCTTGCGTGTCATCTCCTGCTTGAGCTTCTTAGCGTCAATAACTAACGGGCGTACAACCTTGTCATTCTCGATAACGGTATATAATAACGCAGGCTGTTCGAAGAAGTCGTTTTCCTTGAATGTATGGAGCTTGTAGAATTTTACTGTGTCTATCCTGATTTGTGCATCGACAGGAGGCTTTGACATGAAGGTCTTGTCACGTTTGTATGCAATGAGTTGCACGCAGACACGTTCAAGAGTGTTCAATGTCTCACGGTCAAATTCTTCGATGAAAAGCTTGGTATTAGGTTCTACTTCTCCTGTGGAACGCAAGTGCCAGCTGGCACCTTCGGCCGCGGTGTATGAATAATTTATGTAATAATTGCTGTCATTGACGATGTATGTCTCGAATTTTGTATTGGTGATTTCTCGGCTGTCAATTGGAACGAAAGCAAGATATACGGACAAGGCATCGCCGCCTTTGCGTTCTTCGGGCTTTGCGCGGAATGTGACCGGGCGGTCTGCCGGCTCGTTTTCTATATCTTTTTTCGTGTCTTTTTTACCTACACTGTCAATCTTTATGTTGTAATCGTCAGTTCCTACCACGACGACATCGTTTGTGCGGACAGGTATTTGGAAACCGTCTTCGTCCTCAACAAGGACTATGTTATTTCCTTGGAAACCGGCAACAATGCCTCCGCCGGTTTCACTTAAAAATCTAACTTTGTCACCTATTTTCATATTTGGCAATTTGATTATGTAAAGATTTGTCTTTATGTATTATTAGTGTGGAACGCTTTACGGTATTAATAGCGAGCTGTCGCCATAGCTGAGGAAACGGAAATCGTGTCCGAGCGCGTAGTCATAGATTTTTTTCCAGTCCCCATGCACAAACGCGCTAACGAGCAACAGCAGTGTGCTTTGCGGCTGGTGGAAGTTTGTGACAAGCATCTTTACTATCTTGTAGTCATACCCTGGAGCGATAATGATTTGCGTGCTGCAATGAATTGCATTTAATCCGTTCCTGTCGAGATAGTCTACAATGTTTTGGAGCGCATCTACCGATTTAATCGTAGGGTGCGTGTCGTAAGGTTCCCATTGGTCTATGTGCAGTTGTTCTTCGGTTGCATCAGGATTTCCGTTCAATCTGGCTCCTATATAATAAAGGCTTTCAAGCGTGCGTACGCTTGTAGTCCCGACAGCAATGGCACTTGCATCATGCTTTATCAGGTTCTCTATCGTAGAACGTTTTACGCAGATATATTCAGTGTGCATGTCATGGCCGGATATTTCTTCGCTTTTCACAGGCTTGAATGTGCCCGCCCCAACATGCAATGTAAGTTCTTCACGTTCAATCCCATGGGCGTCGATTGTGTTGAGAACGCTGTTTGTGAAGTGCAGGCCTGCCGTAGGTGCGGCCACGCTTCCGTTTACTTTTGAGTATACTGTTTGGTAAGTAACGTTGTCACTTTCCTGGCTGTCGCGGTTGAGGTAGGGTGGAATGGGCAATTCGCCGACGGCCTCTAAAATGTCAGTAAAGGTGACATCGGGGTCGTTCCATTTGAAGTCAATCCAATGGCTTGTGCCATGAACCTTGCCGCGGGTAGCCGAAAACATGACTTCATGGCCGTTTATATTGAAGCTACGTGACAATGTGCCTTCTTTCCATTTTTTCAGATTGCCTACCATACATAGCCATGAGCATTCCCCACGGGTCTGGAACATCAGTTCATAATCAGACGGGGCGGCGGGTTCCAAGAGGAACACTTCAATCAAGGCACCTGTGCTTTTCTTGAAATGTATGCGCGCGTGTATCACCCGCGTATTGTTGAAAACCATGAGCGAACCGGCCGGAAGATATTTTGATATGTTGTAAAACATATCTTCGGATACTTCGCCTTTATTGTATATCAGCAGTTTGCTGTGGTCACGCTGCTCGACGGGATATTTGGCTATGCGCCCGTCGGGCAGGTCATAATTATAATCTTTGATGTGTATGTGCTTGGTGTCCATAATGAATGAAAACTTAAATAATCAACGCTTTTGTTATTGCGAATAATAATGTAAGTATTAAAACCAGCAAAACAATGTCAGCGTCAAAGCGGTTGTATCCTGTAGACGTGTATCTTGAGGAAATATAATTAAAATCTTTATATATGCGGAGGTATGACTTGATGTAAATGTAATATGCAAGAGAGCCGGAAACGCCTCCCCAAATCAAGCCTACAAGGATGTCGCTTGGATAGTGGAGGCCTAAATACATCCGTGTCCAGCAATTGATGAGCGACCACGACACCATCGTGACGACAAACACCTTGTTGCGGACAAGCAGCGAGAAAAACATCGCTATGCAAAATGTATTCGAAGCGTGTGCGGAGAAAAAGCTGTAAGAGTTTCCTCTGATACCTTCAACTACATTGACTGTATATTTAATCAACGGGTCGTTAGACGGCCTTAAGCGCTCGACCATAGGCTTTACGATGAAATCGGCCACGCCGTCGGACAAAACGATGCTCAAAATCACGCACCCGATGACGAGCATGATTTGTTTCATCGTTTCATTGTTCTTAATTACGACATATAGCAGTGACAAGTACAGCGGTATCCATGTCAACCCGGATGTAAGGATTACGGCCAGGTTGTCAACAAACAATGAGTCGCTCCCGTTGAAGAATGCAAGAATACTTCGGTCTATGTCTGTCAATGTTTGCATTTGACTTTGTTAAACGTTAGGTAGATGAATTTTGAAGCAAGTACAAATCCGTTTGAAAATGTGTCTGATAATCAGTGCATTGCCGAAAGGCCACCTTTTGCCGCATGAAAGGCGGCCTTTTACGGCCTGAAAGGCGGTCTTTTGCACTATGAAACGTGACGTTTCTGAAAACACCTGGTACGGCTATGCGCCGGTCAGACTCATGTTGATGAATGCCGGTGCATGTCTACCGGCCGGTGCTTCCCGTTATGTCAAATCCGTTCCATCTGTGAGCTTTGAATCCAGCCCTCGCGACCGTCTTCAAGCTCGACAAGCTTCCAGTCTTTCATCGTGTCGTCTATTATTTCCACACGGCTCCCTTCATGTATGATTGTATTGTATTCGCTGTTTGCTACAGGCGTCTTTTTCAAAGCCGCCGACGTTGATGTTATTATCGCGCCGGTACGCCGTGTCAGTATGCGGCGTTGCTCGTATGCGAAAATATTGCTGGCGATGAAGAGCAGGACAAAGAACATTGCCCCGTAAAACCCGGCTTTACGAATCAAAATCTTTTTGCCGAAGAGGTAGCACAATATTAGCAGCAGGGCGATGGCGATGCTTGCTATTGCCGTGTTTGCCCATCCGTCGATGCTTGTGAAGTTTACGAGCGACTTGTACCACGTGACGAAAAACATTTCAGACTTGGGCGTTATTTTGTCGATTGTTTTCGACCGCGCCATTTGCAGGTTGAACCTGATGTCGTCATCGCCGGGAGACAGCAGCAGTGCCCGTTCGTAGTTCAATACGGCCCGTGTTATGTTGTCAGTGCGGTAATACGCGTTGCCAAGGTTGTAATACAGCTCTACGCTCGGTCCTTTCTTCAGCAGTTCTTCGTAATCCCTGATAGCCTGCATGTAATTGCCTTTCTTGTATTCGTCGTCGGCGTTCTTTTTGGTTATTGCCGTAGCTGGTGCCGGTATGGCAAATATCAAGATGGCCAATAGTATCAAGGACAATGGAGCCTTGCTCCCGGGCTTTTTCCTTAAGACATTTTCTATCTTTATGATGGCAGTCATTGCGGCTTCAAATGTTTGGTTCATGTTGCCCTTGGTGTCTCCCGGGGCATATCTGTTGTATTCGCATTCGTCAACGGCGCGGATAAACATCGACGTAGTCTCGTCGTCAACGTTTTTCTGTGTAAGCCGTTCGGCGATATTGTCTTTTGACAGTTGCTCTACAGGCATGTTCAGCTTGTCGCCGACATATCCCCATAACGCTCTAAGCACTTCGTCATAAAATTTGTCGTGCTCGTTTTTCAGCATCAGCGTGTTTGCATATTTCAGTCGTCTTGTTGCAACACGGTTTGCCTTTTTTATCTTCAATCTCGTTATGTCGGCGTTGTCAATGGCCCGCTTGCGGAAGATTATGAGCACGCTGGCGAATATGACAAACAGCAGTGACAGTATAATCCAATAGGCCGTTGAGTTGTAGAAGATGTCATTTATGTCCTGTATTTCAATCTCACCTTCTTTTATCGGATGTATGTCTTTGTCTTTTAAGTTACTGTAATCTACAGCCGCGTTTACATTTCCGTCGCCTTTCGCAATGTCAAGTTTGAACTCTTGTGTCCTTACTGTTTTGTAGGCGTTGGCTTCAATGTCGTAATATACGAATTCTATTGGAGGAATGACATAGCTTCCCTGGTTGCGTGGAACGGCAAGGAAGTCGTAAATCATGTTGCCTTCCACGCCGTTGGCTGTAAGTTTTGTCTTATCTGTTATTTTGGCGTCGTATGTATCGAAGTCCTTAGGGAATTTTACTTGCGGCTGTTTTATCAGCTTTAGGTTGCCGGTGCCGCCAATGATGACGCGTATTGTGATAGGCTCGTTGGCCTTGACTTCGCTTTTGTTAAGTTGGGCGCTTATGTTGAACTTGCCCACACCGCCTGAGAAGTTGCTCGGACGTTGCGGAAGAGGGTCAACTTGTATGGTGACTCCTGGCGCTTTTATGGCACGTTTTACCTCAATGTAGCCCGAACCGCCGTTCAAGAATGCCTCGAACGGGTCAACGTTGCGGTTCTGCTGTATGACGGTCCCGTTGAATGTTATGCTCGGAATTTCAAGTTTCCCTGTCATTTGTGGGTACATTACATATTGGCTCCACGTTACACATTTGTACGGACGTCCGTTCACACGTTCTATATGGAACGATTTTTGTTGCGGCAGTGGTATTTCCTGAGTGTGGAAGCCTGTCAAATCCGGCATCTTCCCTTCAAGTTGTGTAAGGTCGACCAAAGTGTAAACCTTATACGTCAGCAGTATTGGTTCTTGTTCGTGTACACGTTTTTTGTTTGCACTAACTTTTATGAACAAGTCTTTTCCGCTTATGGGGGTTCCAGCGTCGCGTAGGTCGGGCATGTTATCAGAGTCGTCATGCATTCGTGGCGCTCCGCCAGTATTCTGGCTCTCCCCGGAAACTTTTACCTTTGCGTTTCGTGATGAAAGCCTTTTGCCGTTAGCTGTTATGTGTGCGGGAGGAATGGTATAAACCCCGTTCTTTGTCGCACATAATATGAACGTGAATGTTATTGACGACGACCCTGTTGTATGCCCGTTAACCATCATGTAGCTTGTCTGTTTTGAGGTATAGGGTCCCGTTATTATTTCCAGGGCTTCAGGAATGTCGCCGATACGGAAATCTTTAGCATTTTGAGTGTCAATGGTATAGACAAGCCTGAAATTTTCACCGACAGATACTTGTGATGGGACATTGACGGTAAATCTTTGTGCGTTGACTTGTGTAATACCGGCAAATACTATGAGTTGTAATAGGAGAATGTATCTATTCATGCCAAAAACTTTACATCTTTATTGTTTGTCACCAGTTCTTGTCGCTGATTTTACGCGTTCCGTTTTTTTGCAATGCTTTCTTTAGTCGTTGCTGTGTCGCCTTTTCATTTTGTATGGCGGCATTTATAAGCTGCTCCGCATTGTCTTTGCTCATTTGTTCTTTTGGCTGCTTCTGCTTGTTTTTATCTTTCTCTTTATTATTGTTCCTGTTTTTGTTATTTTGTTGTTTGTTATTGTCGTTGTTTTTGTCTTTATCTTGTTGCTTGTTGTTTTTCTGCAATTTCTTGCATAAGGCCAGGTTGTATCTGGTTTCGTTGTCTTTTGGATTGTTTCTCAGCGATTGCTCATAAGCTTTTATGGCCTCCCCGTACATTTTGTGGTTCTGGCATACGACGCCGATATTATGGTAGACGCCGGCAAGTCGTAATTTATTTTTCTCGAATTTCGCAGCCTTTTGGTATTGTACAATCGCTGCAGAATCTTTGTTCTGCATCATCAGGGCGCAGCCGAGGTTGTATAAGGCTTGAGGGTTTGACGAGTTCTTTTCTACAGCTTTTCTATATTGTACTTCTGCTTTGTCATATTGTCCTTTAGTGAAAAAACGGTTCCCTTCACGGACTAACTGCCTGTCAGTCTGCGCATAGGCAACGGTCGTGACACCTAATAATAAAATCAATGCAATATGTTTAATCATGTTTGATTTCATTTGTCTTTTATTTAAAGAGCCTTATCCTTTTAAGCAATGGGTTTTTGCTTTCAAGAATGATGGTTTCTATTATCAATATGAGTATGGTCAAGATTCCGACAGCTTGGAATTGTTCGTCATATTCGCTGTATGTAACATTCAATATGTCGCCTTTTTGTAACTTCGCAATTTCGTTGTCGAGTTGTTGCTGTGCGATGTTGTTGTTGTCTACGTGGATATATGCTCCGCCACCGGCAGAGGCAATTTGCTTGCACATGTCTTCATTCAAGGCAGACATTACTTCCTGGCCGGTATTGTCTTTCATATAACCACCGTTGCCGTCCGGTATTGGCGAACCTTTTGGCGAACCGACTCCTAAGACGAATACACGCATTCCGTTCTTTTGGGCTTCTTTGGCAGCCTCTGTTGCGCCGCCTTCATGGTCTTCACCGTCAGTAATTACAATAATCGCCCTTCCAACTTTATCTTGCTTTGTAAAGCTCTTGGAGCTTAGTTCGATTGCTTCAGCTAAATTTGTACCTTGCGCGGCAATAAGTGAAGGGTCTATGTTTTGTAAGAACATTTTGGCGGATACATAATCGCTTGTTATTGGCAACTGCACAAAAGCGTCTCCGGCAAAAACCGTCAATCCTACCTTGTCATTTGTGAAGTTATCAACCAAATTCTCAACCAGCATCTTGCTTTTGTCCAGCCTTGAAGGTGTGACATCTTCGGCTTTCATCGAATTGCTTATGTCCAATGCAATTATGACTTCAATGCCTTGGCGTTGCTCCTGATTGATTTTTGTTCCCATTTGCGGCCGTGCAAGCATAACGATTAATAGCGCTATGGCTGTAAGCATAAGCCAGAACTTGACTTCCCTTCTTGCGACTGACACGTCGGGCATCAGACGTTTGAGTAATACGGGGTCTCCGAACTTGGCCAGTTGCTTTTTCCGCTTACGCAATCCATACATCCGTATGGCAATAAGGATTGGCAGCAATATTAGCAGATACAGATATGTAGGGTCTTCAAATCTGAACATAAACTTTCATTTTATAGTTAAGGTATACGGCGGAAGACGACAAGTCTTAGTATAACTTCCAACAACATCGATATGAACGCGGCCAATGCGAAAGGCTGGTAAGCGTCATAACGTTTGGAAAACTTTTTCACATCCATCTTTGTCTTTTCAAGCTTGTCGATGTCCTCGTATATTTTTTTCAGTTCGGCAGTATTCGTTGCACGGTAGAAATGTCCGTCAGCAGTAGCCGCGATTTCGCTTAATGTTTCAACATCCACATCTGCTCGTAGATATTGATATTGTATCGTTCCTCCCACAGGTATGGGGTATGGAGCCATAGTTTTGCTGCCAATAGCAATGGTATAGACTCGTATTCCAAAGCTTTTTGCTATGCTTGCGGCCGTCAGCGGCGATATGTCGCCACGGTTGTTGCTTCCGTCGGTCAGCAGGATTACGACCTTACTTTTTGTCTTGCTGTCCTTCAGGCGTCCTACGGCATTGGCAAGCCCCATGCCGATGGCTGTACCGTCTTCAATCAGACCTCTGGCCGCAATGTCCGTCCTTACGTTTTGCAACAGGTTTATCAGCGATGTATGGTCTGTCGTCATAGGACACTGAGTGAACGCCTCGCCGGCAAATATCGTCAGACCGATGTTGTCGTCCGGTCGTCCGGAGATGAATTCAGAGGCCACTTCTTTTGCAGCCTCAATCCTGTTTGGCTTCAAGTCTTCGGCAAGCATACTTGTAGAGACGTCCATTGCAAGCATGATGTCAATTCCTTCTACGGTTCGTTCCCCCCAGCTGTTGTGCGTTTGAGGCCTTGCCAAGACGATAACTACAAGTATGAATGTCAGCACACGCAGCAGCATCGGCAGTCCCATCAGCCGTACACGCAAACTGCGATGAGCGTATTGATAAGCGAAGGTGTCGCTCATCCGCATTGTAGGCTCGCTTTTCTTCTTGTAAAGCAAATACCAAATGAAGTATGGTATAAGCAGCAGAAGGAGCAAGAAATATTCTTTATTGACAAATTCCATAATCTTCAAATCTTATACCAGCATGCAAATTTGATATACAACGAAAGCGAAAATGGCGATACCAGCAGCCAAGAGCACTATTATAGACGCCTTTAGGGCTGTGCGTGAACGCATGTCGCGCTTGTCTTTTTCCGTTAAGTCCGGGGCGACACGCTCTATAGTCGGCTGGCTTTCCTGCTTGGTCGTGTTGATGAATTCGATGGCATTAACCAGATTCGCATCATTCTCATTGATTAAAGTAGAGTATTTTGCGAATTTCACGAGGTCGGCTGTCATAAACAGTTCCCTCAGCTCGTCAATCATTTTCTTGTCATTCTCCTGTTGTAGACGAGAGATGATTTCAGAACTTGTCATTTCCATTGCGTTGAAGCCGAATCTTGCTTTGATGTATTTTCGCAATACGTCGGTAAGGAGTGTATAATACGTCTTTTGGTCTTCAGAAACAGACAGCTTTGTCTCCTTAATCTGTTCGATGTCCTTTAAGGCTTTTTGGTGTGGAGGTATCTTCTTGATAATGCGTACCTTGGCTATTACAGGCTTGTTCTCTTTCAGTCTTGTCCATAAGTAGTATGTCAGTACACATATAAGCACGAATATTACGCTCAACCAGAAAGTGCCTTCCCATTCACTCCATTGGAACGGGTTGTCCTGTACGCCTTTAGGCGGATAGAACTTTTCCGGGTGCAACGTGTCGACAGGGACTGTCAGCACTTTTAACGCCAGGCTTTTGCTTTTGTATTCTTTTCCGTCAACGTTTACTTTCATCGGCGGAAGGTAATACAGGTTCTCGTCAAAAGAAGTGAGAGTGTATCTCCGTGTTATTTTGATAAGTCCGTTGTCAAGTTGTGCCGTGTCAGGTATGGAATTGTCCAATACCTCAACGCCTGGAGTGATGTACTGTGAAGGCTTGTATGTGGGAAGTTTTATTTTTGAACCTTTTTTTGCCGTGACGCTAAGTGCGATGTCGGTCTGCTCTCCAATCAATATTTCTATTGAATCGATTTTAGATTCAACGAATACTTGAGCGGATGCACATAACGTGCAGGCAATAAGCGATATTATGCAAACTATCTGTTTCATTAGTTCCAATTGGTTAAAAGAGAACGATTAGAGGCTTCCGTATGTGCTGCCAAGATTGCCTCCTATGGCAGAATGGACGTCAGCCTCAACTTCTCATGGCAAACAACTGCATCAGCGCTTTGACATAATCCTGGTTTGTCGCAATCGACACGTTGTCAACATTGCTTTTGTTGAAAGTGTCTTTTAGCATTTTTTGCCTGTTCAGCCAATAAGCATGGTGGGCGTTGCGCAATCTTTTGTCACTTGTGTCTATATACATCTCATGGCCTGTTTCGGCGTCAAGTACACGCATAAGCCCGACATTCGGCAGCGACTCCGCACGCGGGTCGTACACCTGAACAGCCACAACGTCGTGTTTGCGGTTGCAGATGGTGAGCGCGTTCTCGAACCCGCCTTTTGTATAGAAATCGCTCATGAGAAATGCCGTACATCTTCTTTTCAGCACGCTTGTAAGAAATTCTACCGCCATTTTTACGTCTGTCTTGAGGCTTTCCGGGTGGAAGTCAAGCATTTCACGTATTATGAACAGTATGTGTTTGCGGCCTTTCTTTGGCGGAATGTATTTCTCTATCCTGTCGGAAAAGAATATCACGCCAATCTTGTCGTTGTTCTGTATGGCACTGAATGCGAGTGTCGCGGCTATTTCGGTCACCACTTCGCGTTTTGTGGCGTTTTGCGTGCCAACGTCCAATGAGCCGCTGACATCGATTAGCAGCATTACGGTAAGCTCTCTCTCTTCTTCGTAAACCTTGACATAAGGTTTGTGAAAGCGTGCCGACACGTTCCAGTCGATGTCTCGTATGTCGTCGCCGTATTGATATTCGCGCACCTCGCTGAAAGCCATACCGCGTCCTTTGAACGCGGAATGGTACTGTCCGGCGAAGATGTTATTGCTCAATCCCCGGGCTTTTATTTCTATCTTTCGTACTTTTTTGAGTATGTCTTGGGTTTCCATCAAGGCACCTCCACCTTATTTATTATGTCACTTACGATTTCTTCGCTTGTCACGTTTGTGGCCTCAGCTTCATACGACAACCCTATTCTGTGCCTCAGCACATCGTGGGCTACGGCACGCACGTCTTCCGGTATTACATATCCACGGTGTTTGATGAAAGCGTATGCGCGTGACGCCTTGGCCAGGTTTATGCTGGCACGCGGACTGCCGCCGAACGTTATCAGCTCTTTCAGCTGTGGCAGGCCGTACCGGTCGGGATAGCGCGTTGCGAAGACGATGTCGGCGATGTATTGTTCTATTTTCTCGTCTATGTAGACCTTCCTTACAACGTCGCGTGCGTCGATGATTTCTTCGGCGGATATGACCGGTGAGATTTCAGGTAGCGAACCTTGAAGATTTTCGCGTATGATTAGTTTTTCCTCCTCTATTGTGGGGTAGTCGATGATGACTTTCAGCATGAAGCGGTCAACCTGTGCTTCCGGAAGCGGATATGTGCCTTCCTGTTCAATCGGGTTTTGTGTCGCCATTACAAGGAACGGGCGGGGTAGGTCGAACGTTTCGCTGCCGATTGTTACCTGATGTTCCTGCATGGCCTCAAGCAAAGCGCTCTGCACTTTCGCAGGGGCGCGGTTTATTTCGTCGGCCAGTATGAAATTGGCGAATACCGGACCTTTCTTTACTTGGAACTTCTCGTCTTTCTGTGAATATATCATTGTTCCCGTAACGTCGGCCGGAAGCAGGTCGGGAGTGAACTGTATCCTGCTGTATTTTGAATCGACAAGCTGTGCCAATGTCTTGATGGCGAGCGTTTTGGCAAGTCCGGGCACACCTTCAAGCAATATGTGGCCGTCGCTCAACAGTCCGATTAGCAGTGTCTCAACCAGATGCTTCTGACCCACGATGACGCGGTTCATCCCCATCGTCAGGTTGGACACAAAAGAGCTTTTTTGTTCTATCAAGATATTCAATTCACGGATATCCATTGATTCTGCCATAATGCGTAGTGTTATAAGTTGTAATTGAAAATTTTAGCGCAAAAATACTACATTATGGTTTTATGTGCGAAAAAATGGAACTAAATAATATTAAAAAGCTTTTAGTATACACTTATTTAACGTGTGTTCAACGAATTTTATACGTACATATCGGCTGCTGCAACATGTGTGTCTGACGGCTGTGGCTGTGCAGGCTGTGCGCGGCTTTCCAGCTGGTAATCAGCACGTTTCTGAAAGGTGCCGTTTTGCCGTGTAAAACACCGCAAATCGCAATGTAAAAGGTCACATTTCGCAATGTGAAATGTGGCCTTTTATATTGTAGCGATGCATGTCTTGGTTGGAGGTCTGGCCGATAATGCTTGTAAATGAGGCTTTCTGCCAAACTTTCAAGCTCGTGTTTTCAGCCGAGAACTTTTATGCTTGTTTTGCCTGAATATGATATTACAAGCTCGACAAGGAAACTGCTCGGACTGTCGGGAATAGAGAGCTGGGTTTGGTATTGTAGGCCTTTTGCCGATACGGAAATCAGCTTGATGTCGCTCAATATGCTCTGTTTGAGCATGTTTTCGGGAACGGCAGATGCAAAATCAGCTTTTGTAAAGTCTTTTGAGAACACTTTGTCCCTTCCTGAGAACACGCTTACGTGGATGATGTTGTCGTAATAAATGTTTTCAACCTCAATGCCTTCAGCGTTGTAAAACGACCTGTACACCTTGTATGTAGTCGGGTTTACTTGCACGTAGCTGTGGTATCTTTTGTCTGAAAATACCACCACGGTGTCGCTTTTCAGCGTCTTGCCTTGGTTTATTGGCAGGATGCGGTGGCGTATGAACTGGAGGGAGTCGTTAGGGTCCTCGCTTTTTACAAGTTTTACTATCTCGTTGTTCTGGTTCTTGAATTCGAAAATGTGTGGACTTCTGCGTATTATCGGATATTTAGAGATGTTGTTGCCAAGCATTACCATGGTGTCTCCTATAATCTGGAACTTGACAGGGCTGTTTGCCGCATCGGGATAATAGACGGTGTCGCCTTTTATCTTGAATATTGCTGTTTCCTCATCTGCATCTATCCAGATACCGGCAAGCATCGCCTTAGCTTTCAGGTCTTCTTTTATTTCGGTTTCCTGTTTGGCTTTTTTTCCGCATCCGCAAAGAAATATGGCTACGGCCACGGCTGCAGTATAATATGATATTTTATTTCGTACCATAGTAATTTTGTCGGCTAACCGGAATGGTATGTAGAGTGTCGGCTGTTTTTTGGCCTTGTCTCGTTCCCGGACTTATGGCCTTATGCTTTTGGCGTGTTGTTGGTCTGTTTGTGTCATTTGAAGTATTCGGCCTTGTCAAATGGTAAGGCAGCCAGGTCTTTCGGGCTGGTAAGGATGTCTTTCGGGTCCATCGGCCAGTCGATGCCGAGTTTTTCATCGTCAAATTTCACTGATGCCTCATGTTCGGGAGCGTATATGTTGTCTACCTTGTATGTGAATATTGCTTCGTCACTGAGTACGAGAAAGCCGTGCGCAAAGCCACGTGGTATGAAAAACTGCCTTTTGTTCTCGTCGCTTAGTTCCACGGCGACATGCTTGCCAAATGTTTTCGAGCTGATTCTCATGTCTACGGCGACATCGAGCACACGCCCTTTGATTACGCGTACAAGCTTGGCCTGTGAATATTCTCCTTTCTGGTAATGCAGGCCGCGGAGCACGCCAAGGCTCGATTTGGATTCATTGTCTTGAATGAAATTTATATTCCCGATATGTTTTGTGAAGTCTTCTTGTTTGTAAGCTTCGAAAAAATACCCCCTGGCATCTTCAAAAACTTTTGGCTGCAAGATATAAACGCCTTCAATTTCAGTTTTTATGTATTCCATAAAGTAAAAAATTAAAACATGTGCAAAAGTACAAAATATCGGTGGAATAATCGAAAAAAAATATCAGATTAACGTATTTGGGCGTAGAATTAAGCGTCAGGAAGAAAAATAAGGGATTTTGGGGGCGGCAGGATGATGGAACGTATCGGCAAATGTGTTCTGTCTGATGCGTTTGCTCGCCCCCCTTGTCTGTGATTTTAAGTTTTAGACATCCTCGTCGATTCTTTCCAACTTGAAGATTACAGGCCGTGTCCCGTCGTTGCAACAAGTTATCATGACCTTTTCGTCGTTTGTCCAGCCGCGCATTATGGAACCTCCTTGCAGGGCTGCGTAGACATAGCGGTTGATGCAATCCCATGCTTCGGCGCAGAACGTGCCGTTTAGCAGACGAAAGAAATTGTCGTTGTCAACCATTATTACTTGTCCTTCCCGGAAATACGGGCATGGTCCCGACTTCGGGTCAGCCAAGTATTTCTCTTGTAAATCCTTGTAGCATTCACGCTTCAGGATTGTTATTTTACATTTGTGCTTCATTGTTGTGTTTTTATGTTTAACATTCGTATTGTCATAAAACAGTTCGTTGGCATCGGCACGTTTGACGTTATTGCCGATTGCCGCAGCTAAAACTGATGCTCCCGCTCGTTTGAGAAAACTACGCCTGTCCATTTTGTCGTTTTTTTGTGCAAAGATAATGTGTCGCAATCAATTGTGAAAGTACGGATGAATTATTCATGTATGGATAAATTTGTCCCTATGTGGAATATGTCATGAGAATTTCCTATATTTGCATTGTGTAAGCGACTTTGGTTTTAATTATGTATAAGAGGAAAATACCTTTGGATATTGATTGCAGCGTAAAAATATCAATGAAAGTGATAGGCGGCAAATGGAAAACATATATTTTGTATGAATTGAACAAAGGCTCGAGGAGGCCGAGTGATTTGCACCGTCTGTTCACGGATGCCATCCACGTGTTATAAATCAGCAGCTGAAAGAATTGGAATTATATGGGATGATAGAGAAAACGGTGTTCCACGAGCTTCCTCCACATGTGGAAAATAACTGAAGCAGGTAAGAGCCTTATGCCTATTATTCAGATGCTGGAAAAGTGGGGCAATGAATATCGTCCGAAAATGAAACATATTTTGGAAATGATAAATTCCCGGCAGCCTTGATTGAAGTGTTGGCGAATATTGTGAAAAGCAAATCGGCAAGTGAGTTTTTTGTTCTTTAAGCATTATTATATTTGCTTTTTCGGATTAAAAACATTAATTTTGCACTCGTGATAAATTTGGATAGACATATTGAGATATTGCTGCTGAAAAGCGATTGCGTCATAGTGCCGGGCTTGGGCGGCTTTGTCGCAAGTCATGTCGCTGCGCGATATGATGCTGGTGACAAAATGTTCATTCCCCCGGTAAGAACGCTTGGCTTCAATCCGAAATTGAGCGTAAATGATTCGTTGTTGGTTCAATCTTATTCGGACGCTTATGACATGAGTTATCCGGACGCACTTGCACGTATAGAGGAAGAGGTTGAAGAGTTGAGGCAGCGTGTGCAAAATGCAGGCTCTTATGAACTTAACAATATTGGCGTTTTGTATTTTAACGGCGATGGCAATTGGGATTTCAAGCCATGCGAGGCAGGCATTCTGACTCCGAACCTGTATGGGCTGAGTTCTTTTGAAATGGATGGGGATGTCGTTGCTTGCGTCAAGGGGAAAGACGTGATGCCGGATTTGCCGTCTGTTACGTTTGAAGTAAGCCCGGGAATAAAGAAAGGCTTTTCAACCGACGAAGGGATTGCGTCAAAGCGCAATAAAGGTTATGGCGATAAAAGTGTGCGTATAAAAATCAGCGCGCTGCGCAATTTTGTTGCTGCTGTAATTGCTGTCGTGCTTTTTTTAGCCTTGGGTACACCAGTGAATGAAGGTTTTAAGGGTATGAGTGCAGGCAATGTTGCTGAAACTGTTGTGGGCAGCATTGTGAAAGACGGGTATGAAAACATTGTTAGGAACGCTGGTGTTGTTCGCCCAGTTTTGCCGCAGCCGGTCATGACGTCAAAAAAAACGGATGCAAAACCCACAGGTGTCAGTGTTTCAACAAAGCTGCCTGTTGCAGATAAAGCTATGCCAAATGCAAACAAACCGTATTATTGCATTGTGTTGGCAAGCCGTGTATCAAAGGCAAACGCTGAAGATTTTGTCAAGCGTCTGAAGAAAGACGGGTTCGACGAAGCGAGGGTCTTAGTCGGGAAAAACAAGTCTGTTAAAGTCGTTTATGGCCATTATGAAAGCCAGAGTGAGGCTTATAATGCTTTGAATAATTTGAAGGGGCAAGAATATTTTTATGAGGCTTGGGTTTATTGTGTAGCAAATACAAATGAAAAGAGTTAGATGTCCGAAGTGTGATGAGTTCGTCACATTTGATGAAACTAAATATAAAGAAGGGCAGGCATTGGTTTTTGTATGCCCTCAATGCGGCAAGCAGTTTGGAGTCAAGATAGGCCAATCCAAGTTAAGAAATGTCCGTAAGGAAGAAGTATTGGATGAAAATTCTGATGAAAACGGTTATGGCTCAATAGTTGTGATTGAGAATGTTTTTCATTACAAACAGGTTATTCCGTTGAAATATGGAGATAATGTCATTGGACGTTACATGAAAGGGAGCAAGACGAATACTCCGATAGAGACCAATGACCCAAGTATAGACATAAACCATTGTGTTATAAATGTGTCAAGGGACAAGGACGGAAATCTGAAATATGTCTTGAGCGATGGTCCGAGCAACACAGGTACATTTGTGGACAATGAAATTTTAGGCTATCGCGAGAGGCGTGTCATTTATGACGGGACATTGTTTACAATAGGAGCGACAAGCATTATTTTGAGGGCGAGCCGGCAAAATTTATAAGTGTCGAAAGCTTTTTGATACTTGTTTTTGTTAAATTATTGTAAAATATAGGTGTGCGGAGAATTTCTTTGACTTGAATTTCTTTTGACTTGGAGTAAAGATTGTATCTTTGCGCCCGATTTTAGACAATATAAAGTCAAACTTTATTAATTAAAACCAAAGTAAAATTTTTATGTCAGATTTAAAGAACGTGCAACCATTGGCAGACTTCAATTGGGATGAGTTTGAAAATGGAAGCCAGGCAAGTGTAAGCAAGGAAGACCTTGAAAAGGCTTACAATGAAACTCTAAACAAAGTCAGCGAACATCAGGTTGTTGACGGAACTGTGATTTCTATTGACAAGAAGGAAGTTGTTGTCAATATCGGCTACAAGAGCGATGGCATTATTCCTGCCAGCGAATTCCGTTATAATCCTGATTTGAAAGTTGGCGACACTGTTGAAGTCTATGTTGAAAACCAGGAAGACAAGAAGGGACAGCTGTTGCTTTCTCACAAGAAGGCTCGTTTGAGCAAGAGCTGGGAGCGTGTGAACGCTGCTCTTGATAATGAGGAAGTTATACAGGGATACATCAAGTGCCGCACAAAGGGTGGTATGATTGTTGATGTATTTGGAATAGAGGCCTTCCTTCCCGGAAGTCAGATTGACGTTCATCCAATACGTGATTACGATGTATTTGTCGGCAAGACCATGGAGTTCAAGGTTGTTAAGATAAATCAGGAATTCCGCAATGTCGTAGTTTCGCACAAGGCTCTTATAGAGGCTGAACTCGAGGCTCAGAAGAAGGAAATAATCAGCAAGCTCGAGAAAGGACAGATTCTTGAGGGAACTGTCAAGAATATTACAACTTACGGTGTATTTGTCGACCTCGGCGGTGTAGACGGACTCATCCATATTACAGACCTTTCATGGGGACGTGTGAGCGATCCGCATGAGGTCGTGGCTTTGGACGAGAAGATAAATGTTGTCATACTTGATTTTGATGATGACAAGAAGCGTATCGCTCTTGGTTTGAAGCAGCTTACTCCGCATCCGTGGGATGCGCTTGACCCGAACCTCAAGGTTGGCGACCACGTTAAGGGTAAGGTTGTTGTTATAGCTGATTATGGCGCTTTTGTTGAGATAGCTCCGGGTGTAGAGGGTCTTATCCACGTTTCAGAGATGAGCTGGAGCCAGCATCTGCGCAGCGCACAAGAGTTCTTGCATGTAGGTGATGAGGTTGAGGCTGTAGTTCTTACACTTGACCGTGAAGAGCGTAAGATGTCTCTTGGCATCAAGCAGCTCAAGGAAGACCCATGGGAGACAATAGAAGTTAAGTATCCTATTGGAAGCAAGCATACCGCAAAGGTTCGCAATTTCACCAATTTCGGAATTTTTGTTGAACTGGAAGAGGGTGTAGACGGCCTCATTCACATAAGCGATTTGTCTTGGACAAAGAAGGTTAAGCATCCTTCAGAATTTACACAGGTTGGAGCTGATATCGATGTCGTAGTGCTGGAGATAGACAAGGAGAACCGTCGTCTCAGCCTCGGTCATAAGCAGCTGGAAGAAAATCCGTGGGATACTTATGAGACAATTTACACTCCTGGTTCAATCCATACAGGTAAGATAACCGAGATTATGGATAAGGGAGCTGTCATCGCCTTGAATGAAGGTGGTGAAGGCTTTGCAACTCCAAAGCACCTTGTAAAAGAGGACGGAAGCCAGGCTCAACTTGGCGAAGAACTCCAGTTCAAGGTTATCGAGTTTGTTAAGGAAACCAAGAGGATAATCCTTTCACACAGCCGTACTTTCGAGGATGTAAAGGACGAGCCTAAGAAGACTGTACGTAAGAAAGCCAAGAAGGAGGAAGCTCCTGCCATCAACAATATTGCAGCCGGAACAACTTTGGGTGATATTGATGCACTTGCAGAGTTGAAGGCCAAGATGGAAAAAGGCGAAAAGTAAAATCTTATGATTAATTGAAAGAAAGTCCCCATAGCCAAGTGGCTGTGGGGATTTTTTTGTGTTGTGCTTGTATTATTGACAAAAAGAGCAACGTTACTTTTTACGGAGATGTAAAAATGTTGTATTTTTGCATTGTTTGTTTTTATAATTCGTCAATTGAATGAAGAAATTTCTGGAATATGTTGCCGAAGACATAATACGAAAGTACGGCACAGACTTGTCCCGCATAGCAATTGTTTTTCCGAATAAGAGGGCGTCATTGTTTCTGAACGAAATGCTGGCGCAGAAGGCCGGGCGGCCGATTTGGTCTCCTGCATACGTCACTATAAGTGAGTTTTTCCGTCAACATTCGAAACTTGTTGTCGGAGATTCTATTAAGTTGGTTTGCGATTTGTATAAGAGTTTCGTAAAATGTACGGGAACAGATGAGACGCTTGACCGTTTTTGGGGATGGGGACAGTTGCTTATCGCTGATTTTGACGACATTGACAAAAACATGGCCGACGCTTCAGATGTTTTCAGAAATATAAAAAACATACATGAGCTGGACGATGTCTCATACCTTGACGAGGAACAAAAAGAAGTTTTACGCAAGTTCTTCGTTAATTTCACCGACGATGCTGATTCGGAATTGAAAAAGCGTTTTTTACGCTTGTGGTGCCATATCGGGGATATATATGACGATTTCCGCGAACGCCTTAGGAAACAATCTATAGCTTATGAGGGCATGCTTTATCGTGAGGTTGCAGACAATTTGATTGTCGACGACTATTATGACATGTATATTTTCGTAGGTTTCAATGTTTTGCAGAAAGTAGAACAAAAGGTTTTCAGCCACTTGCGTAAAGATGGTAAGGCCCGTTTTTATTGGGACTTTGACGAATACTATATGCCAAAAGGCGCTTTGTCTTCAACTGCCAACGAGGCCGGATATTATGTCTCGCAATATCTTAGGGATTTTCCGAACGAGCTTGACAATTCAAATGCAGGAATATACCGAAACTTCAAGTTCGGAAAGAAAATAGCATATATAAGTGCCTCTACGGACAATGCCCAGTCAAGATATGTGACAGACTGGCTTAAAGAAAACAGCCGGTGCAAGTACGGTAAAGACACGGCCATTGTACTTTGCGACGAATCGCTTTTGCCTGCGGTTATACACGGCATCCCCCAAGAAGCGGGAAGTGTAAACATTACTACCGGCTTTCCCCTTTTCCAAACTTCGATAGCGTCGTTTGTCATGCAGCTTCTCGATTTGAGACTGAACGGCTTGTCCCTGACTGACGGGACTTTCAGGGTAAAATATGTCATGCAGTTGCTGTCGCATCCTTATGCCGGATATGTGTCAGATACCTGTCTTAAACTTGTTGACACTCTCCGTATTGACAGGATTTACCGCCCCTCGGCGTCACTCCTTGCCGTTGACGGTAATACTGCCGTGCTTTTCAATGCTTCCACTGACAATAAAACCTTGCTCCAGTGGATTTTGGACGTGCTGAAGCTGGTTGCCGCCGGATGTGGAACTGACGTCAACGAGCCGCTTTTCCAAGAGTCGTTGTTCAGGATGTACACATTGTGCAACAGGCTGAACGAACTGATAAAGGCCGGAGAACTTGACGTGGACATTGTTACGTTGCAGAAACTGATAATCCAGCTTGTAAATTCAACTACAATCCCTTTTCATGGTGAGCCGGCCGAAGGAATACAGGTGATGGGCATATTGGAGACGAGGAACATTGACTTCGACCATGTGCTGGTGCTTTCATGCAATGAGGGGAACATGCCTAAGGGTATAAACGACTCGTCGTTCATACCTTATTCGATACGGAAAGTGCACGGGCTTACTACCGTTGACAACAAGGTTTCCATCTATGCGTATTATTTTTACAACCTTCTTCAGCGGGCGTCAGACATCACCCTTGTCTACAATAACTCCACTGAAAACGGCCATACGGGCGAGATGAGCCGCTTCATGCTACAGCTGATGATTGAAAGCGGTCTGGATATAAGGCGAATGTCTTTGCAGACGGGGCAAAGGTTGGTGCCAGCCAAGGCTGTCGGCATACCCAAGAGTGCGGCTATAATGTCCATATTGGACAGGATGGAATATATTTCGCCCACGTCAATCAACCGGTATATGCGTTGCCCGTTGCAGTTTTATTATGGCAATGTGGCAATGATAAAAGAGCCGGAAGACGACGAGCTGGACGAGATGAGCGGCCGTCTTTTCGGCAATATTTTCCATACCGCGTCCGAAATACTTTACAAGTCGCTCAGGCGGACAGACGGAACGGTAAGTGTGGAAAGTATTGATTATGCCATGAAACACAAGGAGATGGTCGGCCGTATTGTAGACGAGGCGTTTTCAGAGGTCGTGTCGGGAGCAGGCACAAAGCACCGTGTTGACTATAACGGTTTGCAGTTGATTAACCGCGAGGTCATAATAAGGTATCTTTGCCGTTTGCTTGAGATTGACCGCGAGCTGGCCCCGTTCAGGATAAACGATGTTGAGACTTCTGTTTATACCTTACTGACGATAACAAATGGCGCAGGTACGCGCCAAATAAATGTCGGCGGACGGATTGACCGTCTTGACCAGATTTACGACAAGGCTGCCGGCTGCCAGCGGCTGAGGGTGGTTGATTACAAGACCGGGCGCTATCCATCAAAAAAGATAAACACCGTTGAAGAGATATTCTCGATGCCCATAGAGCCTGACAAACATGCGGATTATTATCTGCAAACGATGTTGTACGCAATGATTGTACGCCATGACCCCCGTGTCAATCCTGATGGCTGTCCGGTAAGTCCGGCGTTGCTTTTCATCCAGCATACCGCGGAAGAAGGATATGACCCTACATTGCTGGTTGGAAAGGAGCGCGTTGCTGACATAGCCGACATTGAAGAAGAGTTTGCCGACAGGCTGAAGTCTGTTGTCTCCGACATCTTCGACTCCCAAAAGCCTTTCAGTCCAACGGCGGACAAGTCGGTATGCGGCTTGTGCCCTTATGCCGGCATGTGCGGCCGATAGTCAGCGCATTGACTTGTCTACGAACGATAGCGGCATAAGGTCTTTTACGCTTTCAAGCGTATAGATGCGTTCTGCGCCGCATAGGTGTACCCTTATATCGCGGTTGTAGCGTTGCTCCATTTCTAATAGCACCTGGCGGCATGAACCGCATGGCGATACCGGCTCGGTGACAAATCCATTGGCGTTTTTTGCGGCGATGGCTATGTTGGTTATTGCTTTTTGCGGACAATTTGACTGTGCGTTGAATATCGCTGCACGCTCGGCGCACATCGTTACGGAAAAAGCCGCGTTTTCCTGGTTCGCTCCTTTTATTATGGTTCCGTCGTCAAGCCTTATGGCTGCGCCGACGCAAAATCCCGAATATGGTGAATACGAGTTGTTTGTAGCGTCTTTCGCGCAGGCTGCAAGCTGCCTTGTGTCGTCGTCAAGCTCGTCGTATTTGTAGACCTTTATGTCTGTCTTTATTGTTATATGTTCCATAAACTGCTGTGTTTTTATCGTATGGCTGTATTGTTCAGTGCAATGCATTGCTGTCAATGACTGCACTGCAAAAATACTGATTATATTTGAAAAACATGCAAAAACCGTGTGTTTTTAGCCGCATCGTCATCGGCGGCTTTACTGTATTGCGCCTTGGTGTGTCCCGACAGCCGTCCTGTGCGTATCTTGCAGGATATGAGGCGGTTATACTTGTGTATGTAAAAGGCGGCCTTTCGCATCCTGAAAAGCCGCCTTTTACATACTGAAAGACGGCCTTTTGCATGGCGTTTTGCCGTATTTTGCAAAGAGCCTGCACATAAGCCCGTGTTAATGGAATTTTCTATTGAAATATTTGCAGGGTTTGAAATAAATGCCTATCTTTGCAGGTGAAGACGAAGACATACAGACCGTATTGGTTCGATCGGGATACTCATCAATAAAAAACGAAAACCGGGATGACTTCTCTTGCTGATGGCGGGCCACAATGCCGTGAGGCATAGCTGTAAAGCCGGTGGATTACAAAGGCGGGGAGCTCTCAAATCTTATATAGCTCGGAGTTTTCATCACATCACCGGTACGGTCTTTTTCAAAATAATACGGGCAGGATAATCTCCTGCCCATTTGTTTAATATTAATATGTATATTTTCAAATGTTTTCTGGAATAGTAGAAGAGACGGCTGTCGTAACGGCTGTTGACAGGTATGGCGGCAATGTTGACATTACGTTGAAGTGTTCTTTTGCCGGAGAGTTGAAGATTGACCAGAGCGTGTCCCACAATGGAGTGTGCCTTACTGTGGTTCGTCTTGGCGGCGGATGCTATACGGTTACTGCCATGAAGGAGACCCTTGACCGCTCTAACTTGGGGCTGCTGCAGGTCGGCGACAAGGTAAATGTCGAGCGTTCGATGGTTATGAACGGTCGGCTTGACGGCCATATTGTGCAGGGGCATGTGGACATGACGGCCGAATGTGTGGATATGCGTGATGCTGACGGAAGCACGTATTTCACGTTCAAATATGCGTTTGACAAGGAGATGGCGCGCCGTGGGTATTTTACAGTTGACAAGGGCAGCGTCACCGTGAACGGTGTTTCTTTGACGGTGTGCGCTCCGACAGACGACACCTTTACCGTTGCGATAATTCCTTATACATTTGAAAATACCAATTTCAGCGACATACGGGTGGGTTCCAAGGTAAATATTGAATTTGACATACTTGGCAAGTACATAGCCCGGCTAAGCCATTTCAGTTGAATTCGGAGTTGACGCACAAGACTGCTAATAATTGTTAATGCTGATTTGGCATATCGACAAAATGGATATATGTTTCTACTAACGGTTGACATATATCCATTTTATTTTATCGTGACATTCTTTCTTTGTACTTTTGTGCAGCGAAACATAACGCAATGACATGGCAAGTACAAGAAAAATCGTTACAATTAGCATGCTGTTGCTGCCGTCATGTTGGGCATTTGCCGACAACGGGCATCAGTGGACGTTAAAAGAGTGTATTGACTATGCCGTCGAGCATAACATAACAGTTGTCGAGGGCAGGCTGTCAGTGCTTTCTGCAAATGAAGATGTGAAGGAAGCCAAGGCGCAGCTTTTTCCTTCGTTGTCGTTTTCAACCACGCATCAGGGAGGCTACAGGCCCTTTGCCGACGGCTCGGGCGACTATATGGACGATTTCAGCTATTCGGGAGATTATGGCCTGAATGCAAACTGGACGGTGTGGAACGGCAATGCCAACCGTAACACTTTGAAGCAAAGGAAGATTGCCGGACGGCAGCAGGAGCTGGAGCTTGAAGAGAGCGTCAACAGCATTCAGGAGCAGATTTTGAATTTGTATGTGCAGATACTCTATGTTGCGGAAGCTGTGAAGGTAAATGAGCAGATACTCCAGATAAGCCGTCAGAATGCCGCACGCGGTGCGGAGATGTTTAAGGTCGGTTCGCTTTCCAAGGCCGATTTGTCGCAGCTCGATGCCCAGGTGGCTACTGACGAGTACAACCTTGTCAGCATGAAAGGCCAGCTTGAGGATTATAAGCAGCAGCTGAAATACCTTTTGAGGCTGGACTATGATGAGGGTTTCGATATCGCAGTGCCGTCTTCAACCGATGAGCAGGCTCTTGCATCGGTTCCGTCGGTTAAGCATGTGTTGGACAATGCTTTGGCGAAACGTCCGGAAATAATGAGCGCCATGCTCGGCGTTGACTATAGCAGCCTCGGAATAGACATAGCAAAGGCCGGACGTAAGCCTACGGTGAGCATAACCGGCGGCATTGGGACGAGCACAGTATCGGGCACTCATACCCAGATGGGTGTCAGCTCTTCATGGGGCAATCAGATGAAGAGCAACCTGAACGGCTCGGTAGGTGTGACGTTGAGTGTGTCTATATTCGATAACCGTTCAACTAAAACGTCAGTGAACAAGGCTGAGCTTGAACTCCAGCAGTCGAAGGCGGAAGTGGATGACGCCAAGAGCAACCTTGCTCTTACTGTCCAGGGATATTGGATTAACGCCACTACTAACCAGCAGCGTTTCCGTGCAGCGGTGGCAAGTGTTGCCAGTGCGCAGGACAGTTACGACCTTCTTAGCGAACAGTTCCGCCTCGGTTTGAAGAACATCGTGGAGTTGACCAGTGCAAAGACGACGCTTCTCAATGCGCAGCAGAGCCGTCTCGAAAGCAAGTACACGGCCATACTTTACTTGCAGTTGCTTGATTTCTATAGTGGTGAAGAAATGAATATGATATAATTAAGGTTATGGGAAAGAAGAAGATTGTCGCAGTAGTTGTTGCTGTGGTTGTGGTCGCTGTGTGCTGTTGCCTGGCTTTCTGTGGAAAAGGAAAGCATGAAGTGTCGTTTGAAACGGCGGAGGTTGGTATTAATGATATATCCAACAGTGTTACCGCAACCGGTACGATTGAGCCGGTGACATCTGTAGATGTCGGCACGCAGGTGTCGGGTATAGTGGCTAATATTTATGTGGATTATAATAGTGTGGTGAAGAAAGGGCAGGTGATTGCAGAACTCGATAAGACCAATTTGATAAGCGAGGTGAATACGGCGAAGGCCGCTCTGAACAATGCCCAGAGCCAGCTTACTTACCAGAAGGCAAACTACCAGCGTTATAAGGCGTTATATGACAAGGGGCTTGTCAGTGCCGACGAGTATGAGACGGCGTTGCTCTCATATCGACAGGCTCAGGATGCGGTGACGCAACAGCGTGAAAGCCTGCAACAGGCGCAGACGAACCTTGGCTATGCAACCATCACTTCGCCGGTTGACGGTGTCGTATTGTCGCGTGAAGTCGAGGAAGGCCAGACCGTTGCGTCCAGCTTTGAGACGCCTACATTGTTCACAATAGCAAGGGATTTGACGGACATGCGCGTTATAGCGGATGTTGACGAGGCCGATATAGGCGAAGTGAGGGAAGGCGAGCGTGTGACGTTTACCGTTGACGCTTATCCCGATGACACATTTACCGGTACGGTTACACAGGTGCGGCAGGAAGGGAATACTGAAGACAATGTCGTAACTTACGAGGTTGTGATAAGTGCGCCGAACAAGGATTTGAAACTGAAGCCGGGGCTTACGGCAAATGTTACAATCTACACTCTTGACAAGCCGGGCGTCCTTAGCGTGCCTAACAAGGCTCTGCGCTTCACTCCAGCCAAGGAACTTATCGGCGACGCACAGGTGAAAGACTGTAAGGGAGAGAATAAAGTGTGGACGTTCTCTGGAAATGTGTTCCAGGCTCATCCTGTAAAGGTCGGTATCAGCGACGGCATCAATACCGAGCTGCTTGGCGGAATAGAAAAAGGTACGAAAGTGGTCACCGAAGTCAAAGTCGACGGTGGCGAAATGCTGCAAGCCGGAGATGCAGGGGAGCAGGAATCAAGCCCGTTCGCTCCTAAAGGGCCGGGACAGGATAAGAAGAAAAAGAAGTGATAAGAGCCATGGATGAAAAAAAAGTGGTGATAGAGCTGCAAGACGTACATCGTGATTTCCAGGTCGGCGATGAGACTGTGCATGCTTTGCGGGGAGTATCGTTCAAGATACACGAAGGGGAGTTTGTCACAATTATGGGCAAGTCAGGTTCCGGGAAGTCTACTTTGCTTAACCAGTTGGGCTGCCTTGATACTCCAAGTCGTGGCGAATATTATCTTGACGGAATATCTGTCCGTAATATGAAAAAGCCTGAACGTGCCATGCTTCGCAACAGGAAGATTGGTTTTGTGTTCCAAAACTATAATTTGTTGCCCAAAACTACGAGTATCGAAAATGTGGAATTGCCGTTGATGTACAATCCTGCTGTAAGTGCAAAGGAACGCCGTGAACGTGCAATCAGGGCGCTTGAAGCCGTGGGACTGGGCGACAGGTTATACCATAAATCAAACCAGATGTCCGGCGGACAGATGCAACGTGTGGCCATAGCCCGCGCTTTAGTCAATAATCCGGCGGTGCTTTTGGCGGATGAAGCGACAGGAAACCTTGATACGCGCACGTCGTTTGAGATTTTGGTTCTTTTCCAAAAGCTGCATGAAGAAGGGCGTACAATAATATTTGTAACCCACAATCCGGATATAGCAAGGTATTCGAGCCGCAATATAGTGTTGCGCGACGGCAAGGTACGGAGTGATACCTTGAATGATGAGATATTGTCAGCGTCACGTTCGTTGGCGGAGCTTCCGCCTTCACGGGATGATTGATGCGTTTATGTTTTTACTTTGAGGTCATGAGTATAGTCAATCTTTTCAAAATAGCATTGAGGGCAATTGCCGCCAACAAGCTCCGCTCTTTTCTTACGATGCTTGGCATAATAATCGGTGTCGCGTCGGTTATTACGATGCTTGCCATCGGCCAAGGCAGCAAGAAGAGCATCCAGAAGCAAATCTCCGAGATGGGTTCTAACATGATAATGATTATGCCAGGGCAGGACATGCGTGGCGGAGTGCGGCGTGATGCCGACGAGATGGAGACGCTGAAACTTACCGATTATGAGGCTTTGGCCGACCAGTGTCAGTATATAAGCGCCATAAGTCCCGTCGTTAATAGTGCCGGCCAGTTCATCAACGGCAACAATAATACGCCTTCAACAATATATGGTGTAAACGGGGATTATCTTGAAATAAGGCAGTTGTCGGTTGAGGATGGCGAGATGTTTACAGATGAAGACATCAAGGCAAGCGCCAAGGTGTGCATCGTAGGAAAGACTGTGGTGGACAACTTGTTTCCTGACGGTTCCGACCCGATTGGAAAAGTTATAAGGTTTAATACCATACCGTTCCGTATTGTTGGGGTGTTGAAGAGCAAGGGGTACAACTCTATGGGCATGGACCAGGACGACCTGGTGCTGGCTCCTTACTCTGCCGTGATGAAACGAATACTTGCCGTAAACTATCTTCAGAGCATAAACTGTTCCGCTTTGACTGAAGGCTTGACCGACAAAGCTGTAGAAGAGATTTCAAAAGTGTTGAGGACGCAGCACAAACTGAAAGATGCGACAGAGGAAAGCGAAGGAGAGGAGGATGATTTCAACATACGTTCGCAGGAAGAACTGGCAAGCATGATGAACTCAACCACCGACCTGATGACAATCCTGCTTGCCTGCATCGCCGGTATATCCCTGGTTGTGGGAGGCATAGGCATCATGAATATAATGTATGTCAGCGTTACCGAGCGTACCCGTGAGATAGGTTTGCGCATGAGCGTGGGGGCAAGAGGAATAGACATATTGAGCCAGTTCCTCATCGAGTCGATACTTTTAAGTGTGACAGGAGGTCTGATAGGAGTGCTGATAGGCATCGGGGCTACTTACGGTGTAAACATCTTTGCCAAGTGGCCGGTGTTCATACAGCCTTGGAGTGTGCTGCTTAGTTTCTTTGTTTGTACGGCTACGGGTGTGTTTTTTGGCTGGTATCCGGCCAAGAAAGCTGCGATGCTTGACCCGATTGAGGCTATAAGATATGAATAGGCTATGACGAAAAAGAATGTTTATACAGTCATAATCCATGCCGTATGCTGGGTGTTGGTGGCGTTGCCGGTGCTTGTTTTTGCCCCGGAACATGCTCGGCAGACGGTCTTGCTGAACATACTGCGCCTGTTTTTCCCGTTGTTCCTGTGCGCCGTCTTTTATCTTAATTACTTATGGCTTGTGCCGAGATTTTTTGTAGAGAAGCAATTTGCCGCTTATGCCTGCATAAATCTTGTTGTCATATTGTTTTTCTCATTGTGTATGAATTGGGTCATGGAATACATACATTTCATGGAATTCAACGCCGGCATGCCACCGCCGCCGCGGTTCATAAGGCCCTTGCAAGGAGCGGAAGTCTTGTTCGGCTTTGTAAAAGACATGTTCCCGTATGTGCTTTCGGCCGTGTTGGGCACGTCGCTGTGCCTGGCAATGAGGTGGCACGATGTAGAGGCGATGCGTAAAGAGATGGAAATACAGAAGACAAGGTCTGAGCTTGACAATCTTCGGAACCAAATAAATCCGCACTTCCTGCTTAACACCTTGAACAATATATATGCGCTTATTTCGTTTGACACAGACAAGGCGCAGAAGGCTGTATTGTCTTTAAGCCAGCTGTTGCGCCAGATGCTTTATGGCGGACGCAATAATATGACGACTCTTAAGGAGGAGGTTGAGTTCTTGCGGAATTATGTGGAACTGATGCAGCTTAGGCTGAACAAGAATGTCAAGATTGATTTCAGTGTTGACATACCTGTGGACAGGGATGTGCACGTGGCTCCATTCATATTCATATCCCTTGTTGAAAATGCGTTCAAGCATGGCGTAAGCCCCGTCAAGCCGAGTTTCATCTCCATACGTATAACTTCTGACGGGAAAGAGATTGTGTGCGAAATAAGGAACAGCAATTATCCTAAAGCGGTGACAGACAAGAGCGGACACGGCATAGGGCTTGAACAAGTGGCCCGGCGCCTGGCTCTTGCATACGCCGGAAAATACGAATGGGATAGGGGCGTAGATGAGGAAACTGAAACTTACTATTCAAAAATAACGATTTATGATACTGACTTGTGCGATAATAGATGACGAGCCGTTGGCTGCCGAACTGTTGGAGAGTTATGCCAAGAAGACGCCCGAACTACATCTTGTCGGAGTGTACGGCAGTGCGGTGGAGGCAATGAAGGAGTTGAGGAACAACCCCGTTGACCTGCTGTTCCTTGACATCCAGATGCCTGAACTTAGTGGTATGGAGTTTGCCGGCATATTGCCCAAGAAGACAAAGGTTATTTTCACCACGGCATTTGACCGTTATGCCATTGACGGCTACAAGGTAAATGCGGTTGATTATTTGTTGAAACCGATAAGCTATGACAGCTTTGTATTGTCTGTAAACAGAGTGTTGGAGAGGTGCAGGGACGTTGACCGCCAGGATGTGATGTCGGCAGACGGATTTGTGTATGTAAAAAGCGAGTATAAACTTGTCAAGATAAATTTCGACGACATACTTTACATTGAGGGAGTGAAAGACTATGTCAAGATATACTTCCGTGACAGACGCAAGCCTGTAATGTCGCTTATGAATATGAAAAAGCTTGAAGATTATTTGCCCAAGTCGCAGTTCATGCGTGTGCACCGTTCGTTTATCGTCAACATGTCAGTGGCGGATATGATTGACAGGGGCCGCATAGTTGCGGGCGATACGTTCATCCCTGTTTCTGAAAGCTACAAGGAGCAAGTGCAGGAATACATCGACAGGCACACGCTTGTGTAGTCTAATAAGACGCAGGCTTAAGCTATTTTTCAACGTATCGGGCATCATGTTCACAACACGTTGTCTTGTCCTGGCAAAAGTTGACACATTTATGAACAATAAAAAATGTGTAAAACAAAGCGAAAGAGTCCAACAAAGTACAGCGATGAGTTCAAATTGAGCGTCCTTCGTGAGTATTACTCGTCAG
>OJKW01000158.1_pt1 | contig 65234 bp, 55 predicted proteins | sample 1596591 | NCBI WGS metagenome assembly OJKW01 (sample SAMEA4350166, study PRJEB24818) | metagenome | biome: human; feature: gut; material: faeces | place: Denmark | collected 2013-09 | reverse complement strand
TCACCAACGTTCTGGGCAAGCAGATCACCCACACCTGCACCCAGAACGGCACGACCCTGACCATCCGCGCCAACGGCATCGTGACCTCGGCCCACCTGACGCTGGGCATGGTCCGCACCCTGAAGGCGCAGGGCGTGAAGACCCTTGTGTTCACCACCCTGCTCTCCCGCTCCACCACGGTCTCGGTGGACGCCCTGCTGGCGGCGGAACCCGACGCCCCCGATGAAACGGCCGTCGTCTGGACCCACACCGGCCCCCGTGCGGCATTGACCATTGGCGGCGCAGACCACAGCGCCCTGCTCAAGTAACCGAACGGAGCACACAACTTATAAAAAACACAGCCGGGAGGCTTCCGCTTTTGGAACGCCTCCCGGCTGTTTCGTTATGCCGTTTTGGTTTTGAGGTAGTACCCGATGCCGATGGCGTCCGCCAGCGCCCAGCCGATCGGGACGCTGAGCCAGATGCCCGTGACCCCCAGCGGCGTAGCCGAGAGCAGATAGGCCAGCGCCACGCGGGTACCCAGCGAAGCAATGGTCAGGACGACCGACATCATGGGCTTGTTGACCGCCCGGTAGTAGCCGTAGAGCAGGAACAGGATGCCGATGCCGATGTAGCACGCGCCCTCGATGCGCAGGTAGTGGACGCCCGCCGCGATGATCTCGCTCTGGCCGGGGTCAACGAAGATGCCCACGCCCGACACATATTGGGAAAAGACCGTGGCTCCCGCCGCCCCGGCGACGCCCCACCCCAGCACGATGACGCACAGAAGGTCCAGCACCACGTTCAGGATGGCTGACACGGCCAAAAAGATCAGCGGCACCATGGAGTTGCCGATGGCGCGCAGGAGGTTGGCGAAATAGTTATACAAAAATGTTGCAAAGATGCCCATAAAGATGACGACCAGATATTGCTTCATCAAGGCTTGCAGTTCCGCCGGGACCCGCAGCACCCACAAAATGCCCCCCAGCCCCAGATAGACCAGCAGGTTCAGCGCCAGCGCCATCCCTGCAATGAGCACGAAGGACTGGAACACGCTGTTCCGCATTTTTTCCTCCTCGCCGCTGCCGTACTGCATCGAGATGGCCGCGCCGCTGCCCATGCAAAGGCCCAGCAGGATGGAGGTCAGAAAGGTCATCAGGGTGTAGGAGGAGCCGACCGCCGCCAGCGCATCCGCGCCGAGGAAGCGGCCGACCACCCACGTGTCGGCGATGTTGTACATCTGCTGCAAAAGGGTTCCGAACATCAAAGGCAGGGCGAACAGCAGGATGTTCCGCGTGATGGACCCTTCCGTTAAAGTACGCTGCATGGTGGTTTCTTCCTCTTTTCCGAAAACTCAACAAAATCTGATCCGGTATTCGCGGGGGGTGCAGTGCTTGATCTCCCGGAAGGTCTTGATAAAATAGCTGCCGTCCGAAAAGCCGCATTCCAGCCCGATCTCGCCGGTCTTGAGCCGGGTGGAGCGGAGCAGCTCCGCAGCTTTTTCCACCCGGAACTGCTTGACGTACTGGATGGGCGTGATGCCCAGCAGCTGCCGGAAGCTGCGCAGACAGGCGCTCTCGCTGAGGGCCACGCAGCCCGCGATCTTCTCCACGGTCAGCTCCTCGGCGTAGTGCTCCTCCACGTAGCGGAGCATCTGCTTCATCCGCTCGGAGGCGATCTGTTCCTGCTCCGAGACCTTGGTCTTCCCGCCGACGCACTGGGTGCTCAGCAGCCGCAGCGCCGCCGAGAGATGATACCGCACCCGGTTCTCGTAGTCGAAAGGCTCATCGGCCACCTCTTTCCACGCATCCCGCAGATAGGCCAGCACCTGCTTTTGCCACGGCACGGCCTCGTCCAGCAGGAAAAAGGCCGGGGCACCGGGCTGCAGCAGCGGGCGGATGAGCTTCTGCCAGAAGATCGTATCCATGCCGCCCACCAGCCGGGGCTGGAACACGCCGGAGTGGAGCAGAGCCGTGTGCTCGGCCTGTTCGACCGAGTGGAGCGCCCCGGAGTTGAGGAACACCCCCTGCCCGGTCTGCAGGGTCAGGCGGGTCTTGTTCACATCCACCTGCAGCGGCCCCCGCATCGCGAGGATATACTCAAACTCCTCGTGCCAGTGCCACGCCACCGAGTAGCTGGTCAGATCTTCCGCATAACACGCGATGGGAAACAGCGCGCTGCCGTGCTGGACCAGCTCGCGGCCCTCGGCGTCGGCCACGATGTCCGTCTCGCAGTGGATCCCGCTGCCATGGACGATTGTTGCACAGCTCGTTTGATATGCCATATTGCCCAATTCCTTTCCGCAACACTTTGAATATTTTTTGTCAAAGCCGATTTTGTTGTATAAAAGGTGAGGTTTTGTTCTACCATATCCGCCGGAATCGTGGTATTATTTCATCAGAGCTTCCAAGCTCAGTATAACACCGAACGAAGTGAAACACAATCGTTTCCCCGCCGTTCGGCGTGCAGAAGAAAAAATTCTGACAGGAGGTATTTCTATGCTTCGTATCGAATACTTTGATAAAGACCGTTTCATGCGTCAGGTTTCCGCCAGCCATGGCAGCGTGCTGCTCCATCTGGACAACGGTAAGACCTGCGATTTGAAGAAGGATGCGACGGCATCCTCCATCCTGCGGATGATGAACGCCCCCAAGAAGGGCTTTGACATCACCGTGACTGACCCCACCGACGTCACCGGCTTCCTGCGGTATATGCTGGAAGCGGGCCGCACCGAGCGCGTGGCCGGCTAAACCAAGCCATCTTCTCGTTCATTCGCATATTACAGCAACGCAGAGCGCCCGCTCCGGGGTCAGAAGCCGGAGCGGGCGCTCTGCGCGTTTTCGCCCTTACAGGATGCAGCGGCTGATGGCGCGGGCCACGGCCAGAAGCTCTTCCTGCCCGATAAAGCCGAACTTTGCCTCGTGCTCGTCCGCAAAGCAGACCGTCAGCTCGGAGGTTTGCAGCGGGTCGCCGAAGCCCGCCGTCTGGATGCCGAAGTGCAGCACCTTTTTATAAGGCAGCACAAAGATCTCCTGCCGGGTGCCGGTCACGCCCTGCATATCCACCAGAAAGATGCGGTGGGAGGTGAAAACAGCCTGATCGCGCACCGTCTTGTACGCGCCCACGATGGTCTCGCCCTCCAGCAGCAGCGCCTGTACATTTTTGCAGATTTCCTTTTCCTTGATGCGGATGAGGTTCTGCATGGGTTTATCCCGAAATTCCATAGGTCGTTATCCCCTTTCAGCGTAGTTTCGTCAGCCTTATTGTAACACCCCCGCCGGGCGTTGACAAGCGGCTTTTCCTCTCGCCTTTTGGGCGCGGGTGTGGTATACTGGGACGGAACATTTTGGATTTCCCAAGAAATGAGGTTTGACCCATGGAGATCATCATTCATCAGGCCATCCTGCACGTGCTGGACACCACCCTTGACGCCCCGGTGCTCAGCGGCAGCAGCATGGAACTGACCGCCGAAAAAACGGCCTACCTGCAAAACCACATCGAAAAGCTGCTGGCCAGCGACGACATCCGCCAGTGCCGCCCGCTGCCGGACTCGGCCTTCAAAAACGAGCTGGAGCACAATCAGGACTTCATCGACCTGTCCTGCCGCATTGCGGGGGTGCTGTTCGACTACATGCACGCCCACACCACCATCCCCGGCGCAGATCTCGCCGTGGTGGATTTCACCCGCGACGGGGCCCCGTGGCTGGGCATCCTCAAGCTAAACTACAAAAACGGCTACACCCACTACACCGAAACGGTACAGGGTGCCCCCGTGAACTCCATCATCCAGCAGCGGGCCTGTCTGCCCACCCAGAGCGGCAAGGTGGAGGAAGGCGCCCTCGTCAACTTGCAGGATCTCTCCATGCGTCTGCTGGAAAAGAAGTACGACATCGACGGCCACAAGGAGTTCTACCTTTCCTCCGTGGTCTTCCAGTACACCCAAGCTGAGCCGGAGAAAAAGAAGCTCCAAGCCATTCAGGAAGCCGCTGCACAGGCCGTGAAGGACGCCTACGTGGACGAGCCTCACGCCGACGCGCAGGTGGCCATGCTCATTGCCACGGAGGCCGCCGACAACGACAACCAGATCTCGGTGGAGCAGGTGCGCCGCCAGCTGGCCGAAGAATACCCGCTGGCCGCCGTCCCCTTCGACGACTATGTGGAAAAGAGCGAGGTCATCGAGCACGCCGAGCAGCCCGTCACCGTCACCCCCTCCCGCATCCGCCGGATGGAGAGCCGCAGCATCCACACCGCCAGCGGCATCGAGGTGAAGATTCCCACCGAGATCCTCTCCTCCGACTCCGAGGTGGAGTTCCTCCACGACGCCGACGGCAGCGTTTCCCTGCTCATTAAGAATGTGATCTTGTAAACACAGCTCCTTCCGCCATCGCTTACCGCTGCGCCAAGGCTCTCTTCCTGAGGGAACTGGCGCGGCAAAGCCGTGACGGAGGGAGTTATTCTTTGCAATCGCCGCTTTTTCTCTTGCCAAACGGGCGGTTTTGTGCTATATCTTTCTTGTATTCATGATTGTATCTATGAATGAGGAGGAATTGGAAATGGAACTAGCACTTATCTGCGCACAGCAGGTCATCGTGCTGTTTTTGCTCATCGGCGCGGGCGCGGCGGCCATCAAGACCGGCGTGCTCAAGGCGGAGGGGCGGCAGACGCTCTCGAACCTGCTGGTGTATCTGGTCGTCCCGGCCATGATCATCCACTCTTACATGATGGAGTTCAGCGAGGAGATCCTGCACAACCTGCTGGCGGCCTTTGGGCTGAGTGTGCTGGCGATCTTGATCGGCACCGTGCTGACGCTGGCGCTGACGGCCAAGCAGAAGGACCGCCGCGCCCCCATCTTCCGGTTCGCGTGCGTCTTCTCCAATGCGGCCTACATGGGCTTTCCCCTCATCTCGGCGCTGTTCGGTTCGGAGGGTCTGCTCTACGCCAGCGCCTACGTTACCGTTTTCAACATCCTGCTTTGGACCATGGGCTACGGCATGGTCAGCGGCAGTTCCAGCCCCAAGGAAGTGGCCAAGAGTCTGCTCCGCACGCCGGTGCTCTACGCCATGGTGGCGGGGCTTGCCATCTACCTTTTGCAGATCCCGGTGCCCGCCCTCATTGCGCAGCCGCTGGAGCTTTTGAGCAACATGAACACCCCGCTTTCCATGCTCATCACAGGCATCCTGATCGCCACAGGCGACCTGAAGCAGATCGTCTGCGACCGGCACATCTGGAAGCTGGCGGCGGTGCGGATGCTGCTCATCCCGGCAGTCTGCCTTGCCGTTTTCGCGGTGCTGGGGCTGCTGCGGTTCGGCATGAGCGCACAGGTGGTCCTGCTGCTGGAGTGCTGCCCCGCCGCCGCCATCACCTCGGTGTTTGCGGTCCAGTTCGGCCACGATGAGCAGTTTGCCGCCGGGTGCGTCGTCCTGACCACCCTGCTCAGCATCGTCACCCTGCCGTTGTGTGCCTTGGTGCTGACGGCATTGATGTGATCCACTCCGCAACAAAAAAGGGCTGCTGCCTACTCCTTTTCCCATCGCGTTTCGTTGCGCCAAGTCTCCCTCACCGAGGGAGCTGGCACGGCGAAGCCGTGACGGAGAGAGGAAAGGCAGCAGCCTTTTTATTTTTTTACACCAGCGGCATGATGTTTTCCGGCGCTACCCGGAGGTAGGCCGGGGCTTGAGGCGGCGGGGAGGAAAGGGTCGTTTTGGGTATCTTCCACCACAGCTTACCTGTATCGTCCGCAGCGGTGCAGATCACGTTCCAGTCAAAGGGGCTTTCACTGGAAGCGCCCACCTGAACCGGCATCCGGTTTTCGCCGTCGGCCGCTTCGGGGGCAAGGTCGTGGGCGCGGATGCCCACGGCGCAACACTCTTCCGGCACCGGCAGGGCCACGGTCAGCTCCCGCTCCCAGCCGGTCAGGCGGACATGGTGTTCGTCCACCCGGACGCAGGGCAGGATGTTCTTGCAGCCGGTCAGCCGAGCGGCGGTCAAGCGGCGGGGGTCGGCGAACACTTCCTTCGTCGTGCCCGCACGCAGCACCTCGCCGCTGTCCATGACGATCATCTCGCGGCAGAGGCGGTAGGCTTCGTCCCGGTCATGGGTCACGAGCAGGGCCGTGCCGTCAAAGTTGGAGAGCAGACTTCCCACTTCGCCCTCCACTTCCTCGCGCAGGTAGCTGTCCAGCGCACTGAAAGGCTCGTCCAGCATCAGGATGCGGGGTCTGCCCGCCAAGATGCGGGCCAGCGCGGCACGCTGCTGCTGCCCGCCTGAAAGCTCACTGGGCAGCCGATGGGCCAGCTCTTCCAGCCGCATGGCGCGGAGAGCTGACCCACAGGCAGCTTTCCGGGCGGCGGGGTCTTTTTCCTTTTTCAGGGCACAGAGGATGTTCTGCTCCACCGTCATATTCGGGAACAGGGCGTAGTTCTGGAACAGCAAGCCCACGTTCCGCTGCTGCGGGGGCAGGTCGATGCCCTTCTCGCTGTCGAACAACACCCGGCCATCCAGCACGATGCGGCCGCTGTCGGGCTTGACGACGCCCGCGATGCAGCGCAGGGTCATGCTCTTGCCGCAGCCGGATGCGCCGAGGATGGCGGCAGCGGTGTTGCCCGCTGCGAAATCGGCGTGGAGGGTAAAGCCATCAAACCGCTTGGCAATGGTCACTTCCAGACTCATGCGTGCCTCCCCCCCTGCCTCTGTTTGCGCTCCAGCAGATTGACCGCCAGCAGCACCACCGCCGAGATGACGATATCCACCAGCACCCACTGCATCGCGCCCGCTTCGTCATTGGTGCGCCAGAGCTGGTACACCGTGGTGGCGATGGTGGCCGTCTTGCCGGGGGTGTAGCCCGCGATCATGCTGGTGGCGCCGTACTCGCCCAGTGCGCGGGCAAAGGCCAGCACCGTGCCGGCCAGAATGCCCTGCCGGCAATAGGGCATCCGCACCCGCCAGAAGATCCATGTGTTCGAGAGACCCAGCGTCTGCGCCGACCACGCCAGCGTTTCGTCAAAGCTTTCGAAAGCGCCGCGGGCCGTGCGGTACATCAGCGGGAAGGCCACCACGATGGACGCGAAGATGGCGCTGTACCAGTTCATGACCAGCTTGACGCCGAAATGCTCCAGAAAGAAGATCCCCAGCGGCCGCTTGGCACCGAAGAGCAGCAGCAGGAAGTAGCCCACGACTGTCGGCGGCAGGACCATCGGCAGCGTCAGGATCACATCCAGCACGCCCTTGAGCACCCGCGGGAGCTTCGCGATATAATACGCGGCAAAAATGCCGAGGAAGAACACCGCCGCACAGCTGATGAGCGCAATGCGGAGGCTGTTCCAAAGCGGATACCAGTCCATCATAATGCCGTGAAGCCGACGCTCTCGAAGACGGTGGCGGCACGGTCGGTCTGCAGATAGGCCAGAAATTCCTTGGCGGCCTCGGCGTTGGGGGCAGTCTTCAGGACGGCAGCCGGGTAGATGACCTGACCGCACATCTCCTCGGTGGCCTCGTCCACCACCTTCAGACCAGCGCTGAAGGCATCGGTGCAGTAGACGACACCGGCATCGACGCTGGCCTCGCTGACCTGCGTCGTGACTTCCTTGACGTTGGAGCCGTAGGTGATGACACCGGCAGCCGCCAGAGCCTCTTCGTCCAGCCCGTAGGAAGCGAGGATCTTCTGGGTATACTGGCCAACGGGCACATCGCTGTTGCCCATGCAGAACAGGATGTCCTCCGCCTTCAGGTGCTCAGCCAGAGAATCGAAGCCGTCGATGCCCTGATCGCTGTTTTCGGGCACGCAGAGAACCACCTTGTTCTCCAGCAGGTCCACGCGGCTGTCGCTGTCCACGAAGTCGAGATCCTCGGTATTGACATCCGCAGAAGCGGTGATGTCCAACTGGTTCATCTGCTTTTGACCGGCGGAAATAAAGAGGTCGCAGTCCGCGCCCTCCTGAATCTGGGTCTTCAGGGTGCCGGAGGAATCGAAGTTGAAGTGGAACGTCACGCCGGGGTTCTCTGCTGCGTAGTTCTCGGCGATGGCGTTCAGGGTCTCGGTCAGGGAAGCTGCGGCGAAGACGATCAGCTCGACGGCCTCGCCGGAAGCCGCCTCAGAGGAAGCGGCAGTGGAACCTGCCACGGAGGAAGCAGTGCTGGTGGAGCTGCCGGAACCGCCGCAGGCAGTCAGGGCAGCAGATGCGGATACGATGCCGGCAGTGTACAGGAAGCTGCGGCGGGAGATCTTGCGATTCATTGTGTGTACTCCTTACGCTTCAAAAAACGCTTTGATCTAAACCAACTTCATTTTCTGGCGCACTCGCCATCCAGCCCGGCGGCGATGCGGATGCCGTGTTCAAGGCTGGGCAGGATGTACTCCAGATTTTCCTGCACGGCCTTGGGGCTGCCGGGCAGGTTGACGATCAGCGTCTTGCCGCGCAGGACGCTGGCGGCGCGGCTGAGCATCCCGCGGGGGGTAATGCTCAGGCTGTGGCAGCGCATGGCCTCGGCGATGCCGGGGGCACTGCGGGTGGCGACAGCATACGTCGCCTCCGGGGTGATGTCGCGGGGGGAGAAGCCGGTGCCGCCGGTGGTCAGGATCAGGTTGACCTGACGGCCATCGGCCAGCCGGATGAGCTGGGCCTTGAGGGCCTTGGCTTCATCGGGCAGGATCATCGTTTCCTCCACCTTGTACCCGGCGGCGGTGAGCATCTCCACGATCAGCGGGCCGCTCTTGTCCTCCCGTTCCCCGCGGGAGCCTTTGTCGGACAGGGTGATGACGGCGGCACGCAGCGGCGGATCCTCCTCCGGGGGCAGCAGGGTCATCTCGTCCCCCACATGGATGGTGCCGCCGTGGAGCACGCGGGCGAACACGCCCTCGTGGGGCATGATGCACTCGCCGGTCTGCTGCTTGATGACGCAGTCGTTGTGGCACTCCTTGCCGATCTGGGTCATTTCCAGAACGACATCCCCCACCTGAAACCGGCTGGTGACGGGCAGGTTGCGGAAATCGAACCCTTCCACGACCAGATTTTCGCCGAATGCGCCGTAATCGACCCAGATCTTCTTGCGGAAGTTCTCGATTTTTTCGGCGCTCAGCAGACTGACCTGACGGTGCCAATTGCCGCCATGGGCGTCGGTCTCGATGCCCCATTCCGGGGTCAGGGTGGCTTCGGGCACCTCGGTCTTGACGGTGCCGCGCTTGGGGCTGGTACAAATGGCCAGAATCTTTCCCATATTATCCTCCGATCCGATACATCCCGCGGGTCGCCGGGATGTTTTGTTTGCGTTCAAAATGGTGCTCCTGCGGCTTTTCCCAAATCGTCGTTTGGATCGCCTTGAGCAGCTTCTCGTCCGTTGCGCCGGAGCGCAGCAGGGCCTTCAGGTCGCAGCCCGCTTCGCTGGCAAGACAGGGGCGCAGAAAGCCCTGACTTGTCAGCCGGACGCGGTTGCAGGAGGCGCAGAACTTGCCGTGCACCGCCGCGATAAAGCCCACACTCCCCTGCCAGCCGGGGGCGGTGTAGTAGACCGCCGGGCCGTCGCCGAGGGCAGCGCTCTCCTGCGCGGGCAGCGGGGCCAGCCCCGGCCAGCGCTTTTGCAGCCGGGCCAGCAGTTCCGGCCCGGAGATGCAGGGCATGGCCGCGCCATAGCCAATGGGCATCATCTCGATGAACCGCACCTGCAACGGCTTGTCTTGGGCGAGGGCGGCCAGCGCTTCCAGCTCGCCCTCGTTCACGCCCACCTGCGGCACGCAGTTCAGCTTGACGGGCAGCCCGCTTTCCAGCGCGGCATGGATGCCCGCCCTCACGTTTTCAAACTCATCCCGCGCGGTGATGCGGGCGAACTGCTCCGGCGAGAGGGTGTCGAGGCTGATGTTCACGCTGTCCAGCCCGGCAGAGAGCAGGGCGGGCAGCTGCTTTGCCAGCAGAACACCGTTGGTGGTCATGGTCACGCGGCGGATGCCGGGGATGGCCTTCAACCGGGCCACCAGATAGTCCACGCCCTTGCGCACCAGCGGTTCGCCGCCGGTGACGCGGACGGTGTCCACCCCGCACTTGGCAAACAGCGCGGCAAGGCGCAGGAATTCTTCGTATGTCAGAATATCTTCCCGTTCCAGCTTCTCCGCGCCGTCCGGCATACAATACCGGCAGCGCAGATTGCACAGGTCGGTGACAGACAGGCGCAGGTAATGGATGCTGCGGCCCTTTGCATCAAACATAGCCGCCCTCCGCCCGGATGTACAGGCCGCTCTTGCCGCCGCTCTTTTTCTCAAGGTGGATCTCGCCCAGTTCCATCCCCTTATCCACGGCCTTGCACATATCGTAAATGGTCAGCAGCGCGGTGGAAACGCCGGTCAGGGCCTCCATCTCCACGCCGGTGACGCCGCTGGTCTTGACGGTGCAGCGGGCCTCGACGGCGCGGCGGTCTTCCAACAGCTCAAACTCGATCTTCACCTTGGTCAGCGGCAGCGGATGGCACAGCGGGATCAGTTCACTGGTCCGCTTGGTGGCCATGATGCCCGCCACGCGGGCCACGCCCAGCACATCGCCTTTCTTGACCGTGCCGTTTTTCACGGCAGTAAAGGCTTCTTCGTTCATGGTAATGATGCCGTGGGCCGTGGCTTCGCGGGCAGTGACGGGCTTTTCGCTCACGTCCACCATCACCGCATTGCCCTCGGCATCGAAATGGGTCAAGTTACTTGTCATATTGTCACGCTTATCCTCCGTACAACCTCTCAGCAATGCCCAAACCCGCAGTTGGGCCAGTGGCACTCGGCGCAGCCAAGGCAGAGGCCGCCCTCGCCGAGGCGGGCGATGTCGTCGGCGGTGATGGGGTCATCGGCCAGCAGACGGGGCAGCAGCAGGTCAAAAATGGTGCGTTTGGCGTACATCACGCAGCCGGGCAGACCGCAGACGGGCACACCGTCCAAGTAGCTGACGAGGAACATGGCACCCGGCAGCACCGGCGCGCCGTAAGTCACGATGTCGGCCCCGGTGTTCTTGATGGCCAGCGGGGTGCGGTCGTCGGGGTCCACGCTCATGCCGCCGGTGGTGAAGATCAGCTCGCAGCCCGCTGCCTTTGCTTCCAGAATCGCCGCCGTGATGCCCGCCGGGTCGTCATCGCAGACCTTATGGAATGTCATCTCGCAGCCGTATTCCTTGAGCTTTGCTTCAAGGATGGGGGTGAACTTGTCCTCGATGCGGCCCTTGAATACCTCGCTGCCGGTGGTGATGACCGCGAACTTCTTCTGGTGGAAGGGCAGCACGTTCAGGATGGGCTCGCTGCCCGCCGCTTTCTGCATGGCGTCCATCTTCTCCTGCTCGATGACGAGGGGGATGATGCGGGTACCCGCCAGCTTCGCGCCCTTTTTCACGGGCAGGTCGCCGTGGATCGTGGCGATCATCATCTGGGGGGTGCGGTTCACGGCCAGCAAGGCTTCGCGGTGGATCTTGAGCAGACCGTCACAGTCGGCGATCAGCTCGATCTTGCCCTCTTTCGGCTCGGTGCCGTGGATGTTTTTGCCCGCAGCGGCCTTGTACAGCAGTGCGGCGGCCTCATCCTCATGGAGGATGCCGGGCTTCTTTTCCCAGACGTAGAGGTTCTCCTTGCCGATGGAGAGCAGCACCGGGATATCCTCCGGCTGGACGATATGGCCCTTGCGGAAGCGGGCTCCCTTGAACTCGCCCGGAATGATCTGCGTGATATCGTGGCTGAGCACCTGCCCTGCCGCGTCTTCGGTACGGATCAGTTTCATGGTAATTTCCTCTCTTCCTCACAGCGCCGGCATCTGAGCGGCGATCCAATCGGCCAATGCTTCCGGCTCGTCCAGCGCGAAATCTGCGCCCGGTACATCGCCCACCACGGCCAGCGGCTCAAAGGAGGCCGATTCCTTAGAGATGGCGCTGCGCACCACCTCGATCTTGGGCCAGCCGCTCTCCTTGAAGCCTTCCATCAGCACGAGGTCGTAGCCGTGGCGCTCGAACAGCGCCAGCAGGTCCTGCTCGTTCAGGCGGAACTCTTCCGTCAGCAGGTAGCGGTTCCCGGAAAAGACAGCGACGCCCTCCGCGCCCGCTTCCCGCAGCCGGTAGCTGTCGGTGCCGGGGACATCGGGGGTAAAGTCGTGGCCGTCGTGCTTGATGACGCCCACTTTCAGCCCGCGTGCCCGCAGCAGAGGGATCAGTTTTTCCAGCAGCGTGGTCTTGCCGCTGTTATGCACACCGCTGACCGCCAGCACCGCCGGGTGTTTTAAGCTCAGCTCTGCAGCCAGAGCCTCCTTGCGTTCAGTATACAAACGAAAGCACCTCCACTTCCTCGCCCGGCTTTACCGGGCCGCTGCCCGCGGGCAGCTCTACCAGACAGTTGCAGCCGATCATCGCGGACAGGCTGCCGGACGAATGGGCTTCGGTGTTGCCCTCGCCGGGGATGGCCACGGTGCCGCCGGACGCCTTCGCCCGCAGGTAGCGGTTGCCTTTGCTTGCCTTGGAAAAGCCGGTGGTCAGGGTGCGTTTGGTGCGGGGCAGGATGCAGCCTTTCTCCAGCCGCCCAGCGGCCCGCAGCAGGGCCGGGAGGACGTACTGCTCCAGCGTGGCCGCCGCCGCGAAGGGGTTGCCAGACAGGCAGAAGACGAGCTTGCCCTCTACCTTCGCCGCCAGCATGGGGCTGCCGGGCTTCTGGGCCACGCCGGAGAAGACAGGCTCTGCCCCCAGCGATTCCAGCACCACGGGCAGATAGTCCTTCTGCCCCACCGACACGCCGCCGCTGGTAACGACGGCGTCGCAGCCGGTCAGCAGCTCTTCCAGCTCCGCCACAATGAGGGCCGGGTCGTCCGAGCAGTGACGGCGCTGGACCGCAAACCCCATCTGCCGCAGCCGGGCCGCGTTCTGGATGCCGTTGGCATCGTAAATTTTGCCGGGGGCCAAAGTCTCGCCGGGGGCCAGCAGTTCGCTGCCGGTAGCCAGCACACCGACGGTCAGCGGCCGGTAGACCGGCACTTCCGCAAAGCCCTGCCCCGCCAGCACACCGAGGTGCGCCGGGGCCAGCACCGTGCCCGCATCGGCAATGAGGGCCCCGGCGGCGATGTCCTCGCCCCGGAAGACCACATTCGCGTTGTGGGAAAGTTCGGCGTAGATGCGCACGTTCTCTTCCCCGCCGTCGGTCAGTTCCTGCATCAGGATGCAGTCAGCCCCGGCGGGCAGGGGTGCCCCGGTCATGATCCGGGCCGCACACCCGGCGGGCAGGGCCGCCGTCGGCGCGTCACCCGCATACAGCTTCATCACCACGGGCAGGGTCTTCGGGGTCTTCTCCCCGGCCCCGGCCGTGTCCGCGCTATGGAGGGCGTAGCCGTCCAAGGGGCTGCGGTCGAAGGGCGGCTGGTCCATCCGGGCGCACAGGGGCGCGGCAGCAATGCGGCCAACGGCTTCGTCCAGCCCGGCATTCTCAACCGCAGGCTTTGGCAGCTGCGCCGCCGCGTCCAGCACACGGCGCAGCGCCTCGGCGGGCGCACAAAAAGGCTGTTTCATTTGAAAAATATCCTCCATTTTGCACGCAGAAACAGCCCTCCGCTATGGCTCGGACAGCAGCGTTTCTGCGGATTCCATCGTTTTTCAAAAGGCAGGTAAAAAATGCGGGGACGTCTTGACGAAAATCAAAACGCCCCCGCAGAAAACACGACACAATATCCCCGCGCTGCTGTTTGCAGACCGCAGCGCCGGAGGGACCGGCTCTGCGCGGGCTGTTACAGCAGCCGTACACAAAGGAGGCCCCTTGGGTCGGGTCGATGGGAGGAGTTCTTTTTTTCAAATTGCAGCGTTTCTTCTGCGGGAAGGCGGCCGGGTTTCCCCAGCCACCCTTGAATGCCGGCTCGCGTGCGGGCCCTTAGCATTGCGGCGCGGCGTCAATGCCCTTCGGTTTAGACGCCTTTGCTCAAAGAAGCTCTTATACCCTGTTCAATTGTATGGATCGCTTTAGTCGGTCCACTCATCCACGTCGCTGATGGCTTTCGCGTAGCGGCGGGTGAGGTACTTGGTGGAAAAGAGGAACCGCTCGTTCTGATTGTTGGTCAGCTCCTCGATGTCGGAAAATTCCGGCTTGCCCTGCATAGCCTTCCACGTCTGCTCGACCGCTTCCGGCGAAAGGCCGTAGGGCGAGCGGCGGAAGTAACGCAGCGGGGTGGCGCTGGGGTAGATGCGGGCATTGAACCGCACCATCTCCGCGAACATCACGCACAGGTCCTCGTCCTCGATGAGCTGCGCGATCATGGCGTAGTTGTCGCTCATGTTGGCGTTGGAGTAGTAGTAGGTATCCTTTGCGCCTGCACGGGCAACGATATCCTCACACTGGGGGTCCTGCGGCATCTGAGCCAGCAGCTCGTCGGCGTTTTCCACCTCCGTGACCAGCAGGGCGTGGGACGTGACCTGCGCCGCCGCCGAGCGGGAGCGGATGTACCCTGCCAGCTCCTGCGCCGGGGTCAGCTCCGGCAACTCCGGAGCCGTCTGGGTGGGCTGGTCGGCGTAGGGGTCATTCTCCGCTTCGGGGGCTGCGGCCAGAAAATCCAGCAGCTCCGGCTTTGCGGCGCTGTCGGTATCCGGGGCCGCTTCAGCGGGCGTTTCTGCCGGGGCGGAAGCGTTCTCCGCGGCTTGCTTTGCGGCAAGCTCGCCGGTCTCCCGCTCCACCACGGCGATCACGTCCTCACCGGCCTTGGCGGCGGCGCCGTCAAAGGTGCTGCCCGTCTCTTTTAGGCGGCGGGCGGTCTCGCTGGCAGCGTTGATGTCGAACACCTCGGCCTTGGGCTTTTTCTTCGCGGCCATCTCCGCCTTCTGCAGATCCAGAACGACCTGTTCCGGGTCTGCATTGGCGTCCACCGTGGTGGTGTAGCCGGGTTTGCGTCTGCCAAACAACATGACGAAATTCCTCGTTTCTCTGGGATTTTACTCAGCAGCGGCCTCGGTGGTCTGGGCATAGATGCCGCGCTTTTCGAGGTCGTCTGCCATATCGGCGAGGTCGAACTTTTCCAGCGTCTCGCGGGTGGGTACACCGGTGGTCTTATCCCAGCCGAAGATGTCGTAGAACATGTCCTTTGCCTTCTCCATGTCGGCACGGTCCAGCTTGGTGGTGCCTTCCTCGAATGCCTTGAAGTCGGGGTCCTTATCGAACACCCAATCACAGATGGCATCGTGCTCCTGACGCAGGTTTGCGCTGCCGCAGTTGAGCTGGAAGCTGATGGCGGTCATGGCGCGGAGCATCTGGGTGATGCGCTCACCGTCCTCCTGCAGACCGGCTTGGGTATAGGTCTCGCCAGTAACAGCAGTCATAAAGTCTGCCTGTAGATCCAAGTCGCCGTGGTACTCACGCTCCTTGGAGGGAGACTGGGTCATGGGCCACATCCAGTTGCACAAGGTGGCAGAATCGTGGAAGTTCTTGTCGTTGACGCAGTATGCAGCCAGCTTTGCCTTGTTCTCGTTGATGGGAGTGTAGGCCTTGGCCTTATCGTAGCAGCCCTCGCCGAAGAAGTCCTCCATGACCTTCTTGGTCACCTCATAGGGAGCGCCGGAGCCGGTCTCGCAGACGATCTCGTGGATCATGCAGTCGCGGTTGAAAACGAGGTTGTACAGCATGCCCACCTGCCATGCCTCAGCAGGGCCGTGGTGGTTGGGGAAGCCGTTGTAGATCAGGTTGGAGTTGGTGGCACCATCGTCGCGGTCCAGCCAGCTCTTGGGCAGACCGAACTTCTCCATCATGGCCAGAGTGCCCTTGGCGATCACGGACAGGTCGCCCTCACCGTAAGCCATGCGGCGGATCAACTCCACCTCCCAGCGGGGATCGCCGGCCTTCTCCCACTCCCAAGGCAGAGAATCGTACTCTTCCTCGCTGATGTACTTGGTGGCCTCCTCACGGGGCATCCGCAGGATCCACAGCAGGTCGCGGTTCAGGTTGCCGTAGTTGTCCCACAGGCCCATATCATCCACAGCATGAGACCATGCAAGGTTGATGACCATGGTGCCGTCGCCTTCGTACTTGAAATCGTGCACGCCGTCCGGATAGACGCGGGTGCCGTACAGCACGGGCATACAGGTGTTGGAGTTGTGGGTGGGCAGGTCGTAATCGGCCAGCGGATCCACATCGTACTCCGTGTAGCAGCGGATGGGGCAGGAGGAGCAGCCGCCGTTCTTCACGGTGTACTCGGCAGCCGGAGCGCCGAAGTCGAAGTAGCCCTTGAAGCAGCGCAGAGCCACCTTATTGATATCGTTGTAGGGCTGCTCGCCGGTATCCACGGGGCCGCCGGGAGCCTTCTTCCACATACGGCCGGGGGCGCCGGACCAGCGGTTCTTGCCGGAGGTAGCGCTGTACTCTGCCCAGCTCTGGGGCTGTGCGGGCACGTTGTGGTTGTTGTTGCCGCCGATCAGGTTGCCCATCATGTAGTTGGAGAGCTCCAGCACCTTCTTGGGGTCAGCCACCTTGACACTGCCGGTGCCGCGGATGGCCAGACCCTTCAGCTTCTTGTTGCCCATGGCAGCGCCCAGACCGGCACCGCCGGAGTTGCCGAAGCTGGTGTTCAGGGTAGAGTAGTCCACCAGGTGCTCACCGGCGGGGCCGATGGAAGCAGTCTCGAACTCACGGCCGTTCTGCTCCACCATCCACTTGTTGGAAGCAAAGGTACCCTTGCCCCAAATCTCGCTTGCGTCCTCCAGAGAGACCTCGCCGTCCTCGATGCGGAGGTAGACGGGCTTTTCGGAGATGCCGCTGACAACGATGCCGTCGTAACCGGCATACTTCAGCATGGAGCCGATGTGGCCGCCCATGTGTGCATCGATGATGGAGTGGCCCTTGGACCAAGTAGAACGGAAAGTCACGTTCATACGGCCGGAGCAGGGCACGCCGGCACCGGTCAGGGGGCCGACACCAAAGATGACCAGAGCCTTCTCGTCATAGGGGTCCAGCTCCATGGGAGCTTCCTCGTACATAATGCGGTAGGCCATGCCCATACCGCCGATATATTTATGGTATTTTTCGTCGTCCTGGGTGGTGATCTCACCGGTGGTCAGGTTGACGCGCAGGATCTTGCCTGCCCAGCCATAGGTTTCAGCCATTGTTGTTCCTCCTTACAGGTCCATGTAAGCAGCCTGTGCTGCGCTGGTAACGGCATCCCAGTCCACGATGGACAGGGCGCCGGACGGGCAGCCCGCGACACAGGCACCGCATGCGATGCACTTGGACGATTTGCCGGTCTCCGGGTTGACGGTGGGCATATGCCACGGGCAAGCCTCGTGGCAGGCACCGCAGCCGATGCACTTATCGGTATCCACGACGCGGATGCCCTGCTCATTGGTCACGATGGCCTTCTGGGGGCATGCGTTGCCGCAGGCGGGGTCCTCGCACTGGCGGCAGGTATCCGGGAAGTAGACCCAGCAGTTGTCCGTGCCGGACAGGAGGCCGTTGCCCGCACCGTCGAGGTTCAGGCGGCGCTGGATCTTAACGCGGCTGATGTAGGAAGAGCAGACGCCGTCGTTGGTCAGGGTGCAGTTGATCTCGCACCGCTGGCAGCCGGTGCACAGATCTGCGTTGACCACCAGCAGACCCTGCGGCAGCGCCCACGTAGCCACTGCGCCGGAATCGATCTGACTCTGGGAGCAGCCGAACAGCGACAGCATCGAAGCGGAAAGGCTCAGCCCTGCAAGACTTTTGCCCGAAATTTTCATGAATTGACGGCGGGTCATGTCAGCCGTCAGGAAATCGGTTTTTGCCATAGGTTCCATTCCTCCGTGAAGTTACTCTGCGCTGAGCACTTCGGTCACATAGAAATAACTGTTGTTGACGACATTCGTCACGGCGGTCGAGGTAATGGTCGCGCCGGTCAGTGCATCCACCTCGGTCAGGTCGGCGCTGCTGGTTTCAGCACCGGTGCCGCTGGTGGTCAGCTCCGCCTGTTCCAGACGGTATGCCGCCTGTTTTTCGGCCGACCAGTCTGCAAAGGGCTTGGCCTGTTCCTCGCCGTCCTGTGCGCTCTTGCTCAGGCTCGCTTGGTACAGCTTGCGGCTTGCGACGGCCTCCGCACTGGAATCCATCGGGGGGATCAGCTCGTTGTCCATCGGCTCGCCATGGATGGCCGAGAGGGTCATGCCCGCCTCGTACATCTTGCGGGTGGCTTCCGCCTCCGGGGAGGTATCCCCTGCCCGCCAAGCGGACGGGTCGAAGTCCTCCGCCGGGGCCTCGGTCTCTGCGCTGCCCGCGGCGGCATACACGGCACCGGTGGCCGGGTCGGTCACGGTGCAGCTCTTGCCCGCCAGCGTGAAGGGCGCTGTGCCCTGATACTGGGCCGTGAACTCCGGGTTCACGCACTGACCGCCGAGGTTGTCGGTCTCGCCCTGCGCAAGGATGGCGACGCTCTGAACTGTGCCGTCCTTTCCAAGGGTCACGCCGACCTCGACATCGCTCTGGAAGCCCTTCTGGGAGCCCACCACATAATAGGTGTTCTCATCCAACTGGTACACCGCGCTGATGCCGTAGGTGGCAGCGTCGGCGTCGGTCAGGGCCAGAGCCGTGCCCGCAACGGTGGTGCGGGCATTCATCAGCCCATGCAGACCCAGCGCCAATACCAGCGAGGCCGCGCCCATGGCGGCATAACCCGGCAGCCGTCTGCGCCACAAAGGCTGCGGCGCATGATTTGTCTGCTTCATTGTTTCACCTGCCTATTCTTATCGTCATGCACGGGGTCCCCGTGCACGAAAAACAGCCGCCCAGCCTGCTGCAACAGAACGGAGCGGTATCTTCGTTGTAAGAATAACACGTTTCTCGTAAGTTAGTCAACACATACAGATGTATTTTTCAGCCAGAGCATTCTCGAACCTTCCTCGCTGCCGCATGAAGCTATTTCTTCTTTCGGATGAGCAGTTTCAGCCCATACGCTTCCGCCAGTTCCAGCGACTGCACCGTGGGCATCGTTTTGCTGACGAGGGCGGGCACCCCGGCCCGGATGGCCTTGCGCACCATATCCACCGGCACCCGGCCGCTGGTGTAGAGCACGCACTCGCCCAGCTGCACCCCCTCCGCCAACGCACAGCCAACGGCCTTATCCAGCGCGTTGTGGCGGCCAAGATCCTCGCACTGGTACAGGATTTTCCCGTCCCGCAGCACAAAGCAGCTGTGGACGGCGTGGGTAGCGCGGTAAAGGGGCAGCTCATCCCCCATGGCGGCAGCCAGCGTCTCCACCCACTGGTCCGGGATCTCCCGCTGCGGCACCGGGGCCAGCGGGCGGAGCTTTACGGGAGACGCCACGGTCAGATTGTCGGTGCAGCAGCTGGGCACCTCCTGCCCGGCGGCCGCCGCCGCCTCCAGCGGGTGTGTCAGATGGACGCTGACCTTCAGCCCCTCGGCGCAGACGGCGATCTGCTCCACCTCGTCGGCACAGGTGATCCAGCCCTCGGTCAGCAGACGGCCCAGCGCCAACTGGGGCAGCAGCTCCGGCGTGCAGACCACCCGGAACGCCGTCTGCTCGTTGACAAGGATCGCTGCCGCGTGCTCCACGGCCAGCGTCATCTCCCCGCCGGACGGCAGACGGACGGTCTCTGCCCCCGGCCGGCTCTTGAAACGATCTGCGATCACCATACGCTCACTCCCCGATGTAGGCAAAGCGCGGCTGGACCTTGCCGTCCCGCTCCACCGTCTCGCACCACATGGCCGCCGGGCGCACCCAGAGGTCGTGGTCGCCGTAGAGGGTACGGTAGACCACCAGCTCCTCCTCGGTCTCGCTGTGGTGTGCCATGCCCAGCACCTCGTACTCGTTGCCCTTGAAATGCCGGTAGCGGCCGGGCTTGATGTTGTATTGGAAATCCATCCTGCGTTCCTCCCCATCGTTTTTCTTTATTGTACCATGGTTTTCTCCGGCTGAAAAGATGCCGAAAAAATTGCGTCGAATTTTGGCTAAACCTCTCAGCTCCAGTCGTTTTCTTTTGCCGATTTTTGTGGTATACTACTTATAAAATAAAAAAGTTTTCAAAAAATGGACTTTTGATCGAGGTGGAATTTTCATTGCGCCGTTCCAAAATCACCCTGCGGGAGGCAAATGCGGCCTACAGGGAGCTGCGCCGGAACGCCAAAGCGCTGATGCACCGCACCGAGACGTTCCTCATAACAGCCATCGTCCTCTACAAGATCCTCACGAACCTGTTCTTTCTGCCCGCCATGCGGGGCATCTGGTCGCTGACGCTGCGCTTTTCGCCGGTGAACTATCTGACCAACAACAACGCGCACCAGATCTTCACCGCCCCCAGCATTTTGGGCGGCATCGCGCTCATTGCGGTGCTGGCGGCCCTCTGGAACCTGTACGAGTTCTCCCTCGTGCTGCATGGGCTGGACTTTGCCCGCCGGGGCAAGGCGTGCAAGCTGCGTCCCCTGTTCCGGGAAAGCTTTGCCGCCATCCGCCACGCCGTTTTTCCGAAGAACTGGCCCATCCTCTTTTACTGCGCCGTTCTCATCCCCTTTACGGATGTTTTCGTCACCTCCAATTATATCACCCAGTTGGCTGTGCCCGAATATATCATGGGCGTCATCCGGGCAAAACCGATCTATCTGGCGCTGTACAGTGCGATCTTCCTTGCCGCTGTGCTGCTCACGGTCTTTTTTGCGCTGGTACTGCCGTTGTTCACCTTGGAACACAAAAATTTCGGCACCGCCGTCAAGGAGAGCTGCGCCTACGTCAAGCAGCGGTTTTTCCGGGTTTTGGCCGCGCTGGCCCGCTGGAACTTCGGGGTGCTGCTCCGCATGGGTCTGTTGTTCGTGCTGGCCACGATGCTGATGTACGGCATCGCGGCGGTGGTGGGGCTGGAGAGCACCCGCGCCATGCTCCTGCTCTCCCGCGCGCTGCAATTGGTGGAGCTGCCCTTCTTCGGCTTCCTGCTGGACTGCAAGGTGACGGTGGCCCAGTGCACCATCCTCGGTCTGCTCTACTTCCGGACCCGGAGCGCCGGTGCCTTTGCGCCGGAAGAGCGCCCCGACGGCAAGCGCAGCCGCCCCCGCGGGCGGCTGCTGCTGACGGCCATGGTCGCGGGTGTCACCCTCGTCACCTGCGGCGTTACAGCCTACCTGCTCAGTCTGCCGCAGGACGATGCGCTGCTTGCCGCCGTGGGCGGCGTGACCCCGCTGGTCACCTACCACCGCGGCGACTGCTCCATTGCCCCCGAAAATACGATGCCCGCCTTCCGCTCGGCTATCCTGAAAAAGGGCGACCGCATCGAATTGGACGTCCAGATGACCAAAGACGGCGTGGCCGTTGTGACCCACGACACCAATTTAAGGCGCTGTACCGGCAAAAATGCAAAGGTCTACGACCTGACATTTGCCGAGATCGAGCAGTTGGACGCGGGCAGTTGGTTCAGCACCCGCTTCGCCGGGACGCGGATCCCCTCCTTCGAAGAGGTATTGCAGCTCTGCCGAGGGAAGATCGACCTGAACGTGGAGATCAAGCCCAGTGCCGCCACCCCGACGCTGGAAGCCGAGACCGTCCGCCTTCTGCGGGAGTACGGCTTCGAGGGGCACTGCGTCATCACCTCCCAGAGCTATGAGACCCTCCACAAGGTCAAGGAGCTGGCCCCTGACATCCCCACCGGCTACATCCTCGCCTTGGGGGTGGGCAACTATTACGACCTGCCCGACGCCGACTTTTTTAGCGTGGAAACGACCTTTATCACCTCCGGCATGGTCAACCAGATCCACCTGCGCGGCAAGACCGTCTCCGCGTGGACCATCGACCGCGAGGAGGACGCCAAGCACATGATGGAGCTGGGCGCGGATGACCTGATCACCGACAAGCCCGACATGGTGAACGAGCTGCTCAGCCAGAACGCCGAGATGGACACCACCCTGCTCTCCCTCCGCGACGCCATCCAGAACTGGTTCTTCCCCTCCGACGAAGAAGTCTCCGACTCGGTGGAGGAAGTCATCGAGGACGTCATCGAAGACCCGGAAGAGTTCTTGGATGCAGCCTGAGCGGCCCGCTGCGGAGGATGTACTTCCCTTTCGGGTCTTTTCAGGAGGATCGTACCGCAAAAAAATTCCCTCCTACCCTTTTACAATAAACGCTGCAATCGCTGCAGCGTCAAGGGGGCGGAGGGAATTTTTTCTTATTTCTGCATCTGCTCTTTGTGGTACTGCAGCGTATAGAGCTGGTAGTACCGGCCGTGGTTGGCCAGCAGCTGCTGATGGGTACCCTGTTCCAGAATCTTCCCGTGGGACAGGACGATGATGTTGTCGGCGTGCTGGATGGTGGACAGGCGGTGGGCCACGATGAGCATGGTGCCCACCGAGCGCATCTTTTCCAGCGAATCCTGAATCAGCAGCTCCGTCTCGGTATCGATGTTGGCGGTGGCCTCATCCAAGATCATAACGCTGGGCTTATGGATGATGGTCCGCGCAAAACTGAGGAGCTGGCGCTGGCCGGCGGAGAAGTTGTTGCCGCGCTCCCGCACCTCTTCGTCAAGGCCGTGGTCGAGCTTCGAGATGAACCGGTCGGCGTTGACGTAGCGGCAGACCTTCATGATCTCGTCGTCGGAGATGTTCTCCTCCCGCAGAACGATGTTGCTGCGGATGGTGCCGGAGAAGAGGAAGACGTCCTGCAGCATCTGGCCGAAGTGGCGGCGCAGCGAGGAAATTTTAATTTTCCGGATGTCGATGCCGTCGATCAGGATCTGGCCCTTCTGGAACTCATAGTTGCGGCAGATGAGGGAGAGGATGGTGCTTTTGCCGGAGCCGGTGGAGCCGACGAAAGCCACGGTCTCCCGCGGGTCCACATGGAAGGAAACGCCCTGCAGCACCCACTCGCCGGGGATGTAGCTGAACCAGACGTCCTTGAACTCGATCTCGCCCTTCACCTCGTCCAGCTCAATGGCGTCCGGGGCGTCCACCATCTTGGGCTGCAGGTCCATGATGGAGAAGACCTTTTCCGAGGATGCCAGCGCCGACTGCAGCCAGTTGAACTGCTCAGCAAGGTTCTGGATGGGGGTGAAGAATTTGGAGATGTACATATAGAACGTGACGACTGTGCCGCTGGAAATGCTCTGACCGAGGAAGGTAATGTGGTTCAGATGACCCATGCCGCCCAGATAGAACAGGCAAAGGATTGAGCTGATATAGAGCATATACACCAGCGGGCGGAAAACGCCGAAGACAAAGATCTGCTCCTGCGATGCCTTGGCGAGGGTCTGGCTCTTTTTGCGGAAGTCCTCCATCTTCTCGTCCTCCCGGCCAAAGATCTGGGTGACCTTGATGCCGGAGAGGTTCTCGGACAGGTAGGTGTTGATGTCCGTGGTGGCGTCCTTGACCTTGCGGTAGGCGCGGCGGGAGAATTTGCGGAAGATGACCGTGAAAATGACGATGAAGGGCACAAAGCAGAGCACCATCAGGGTCAGCTCGTAGTTCAGGCAGATCATTGCCGCCAGAATGCCGAGGATGACGAAGCAGTTCTTGGTCAGCTGGACCAAGAGGTTCGTGAACATCATGGAGATGGCGTTGGTGTCGTTGGTCACGCGGGTGACCAGCTTGCCCACGGGGATCTCATTGAGCTGCTCGTGGGAGAGGGACTCGATGTGGGTGAACAGGTCCTCGCGCAGGTCGGAGATGATGCGCTGGCCCACCCGCTGCAAAATGACCGCCTGTAAATAGGTGCTGCCCATGGAAAAGACCAGCACGCCCGCATAGACGGCCACTGCGGCAAACAGGGCGTTCAGCGCAAAGTCGCCGACCACCAGCTCCTCAATGGAGCCGACGATGAGGGGCGAGACGATGTCATAGGCGATGGAAAAGAGCATCAGGAAACCCACGAGGATGAACTTGCCCAGATACGGTCTGGCGTACCCGGCCAGACGGCGCAGAATTTCGCCGTCGTCCATGTTGCGCTCAAAGCCCATGGCGGTCTTTTTGTCCTTGACGCCCCCGTAGGCAGCCACCAGCAGCGCCGTGATGACGCCGATGACCGCGCCCACCAGCAAAAGCGGATTCAGGTCACTCACTGCGCGTCACCTCCCGTTTCGTCTTCCAGCCGCTGCAGATCGACCATGCGGCGGTACTCCTCGCAGGTAGCGTAGAGCGCATCGTGGGGGCCGACGGCCTCGATGGCGCCATCTTCGAGGAAGATGATCTTATCCAGCCGCTCCACCGTCGAGATGCGGTGGGCAATGAGCAGGGTGGTCTTCCCTGCCCGGCTGGTCTTCAGGTTGTCGAGGATGATCTTCTCGGTGCGGGTATCCACCGCCGAGACCGAGTCATCGAGGATCAGGATGGGGGCATTCTTCAGTAGGGCGCGGGCGATGGAGATGCGCTGCTTCTGGCCGCCGGAGACGGTGACGCCCCGCTCACCGAGGACGGTCTCGTAGCCGTCCTTGAAGTCCACGATGTTGTCCCGCACATCGGCGAGGCTGGCCGCCCGCTCGATGTCCTCCTGCGTAGCATCGTCCACACCAAAGGCGATGTTGTGGGCGATGGTATCCGAGAAGAGGAAGTTGTCCTGCGGCACATAGGCGCACGCATTGCGGACCGAGTGGATGGACACGCGGTTCACATCCTGCCCGTCCACGAAGAGGGTGCCGTCCGGCACATTGTAGGTGCGGAGCAGCAGGTCCACCAGTGCGGTCTTGCCCGCGCCGGTCTTGCCCACGATGCCCACGCTCTCGCCGGGCTCGATCTTGAAGGAAATGTTCTTGAGCACGTCGAACTCGCCGTCCGGGTAGCGGAAGGTCAGGTTCCGAAACTCGATGCCGCCCTTGGGGGCCTTCAGGTCGGGCACGCCGGGGCGGTCCGCCACATCGATGGGGGCATCCAGCAGCTCGGTGATCCGGTTGAGGGAGGCCTTGCCGCGGGAGGTCTTTTCGATGAGCATCGATACGGCCATGATGGGCCAGACGATCGCCTCGAAATAGCCGATGTACTCCACGAGCTGACCGGCGTTGAACCGGCCGCGGTAGACCAGATAGCCGCCGTAGCCGAGGATGACGCAGATGACCGACTCAACGAGGAGGGTGACCAGCACTTCCAGCAGGGTGGCGATCTTGGTATAGGTGACGTTGATCTCCTCGTTCTCCTTGTTCAGCTTCCGGAAAGCCATCAGCTCCTTCAGCTCTTTGACGAAGGCCTTGATGACCGCGATGCCGGAGAAGTTCTCCTGCGCAAAATCGGACAGGTCGGAAAAGGCTTGCTGGCGCTCTTCCCAGCGCTTCGTCATCACCTTGCCCATCAGCGTGCCGATGGTGAACATGATGAAAGCCGGGATGAGGGCAAGGACGGTCAGCTTGACGTCCATCCGCCACATCTTATAAAGGGCCAGCAGACCCAGCGTCAGCGCATCGAAGAACATCAGCACGCCGTCGCCAAAGCACTCCTGAATGGTGTCGAGGTCGTTGGTGTACAGGCTCATCAGGTTGCCGACCTTGTTCACCTGATAGTACTGCTGAGACAGCTTCCGGCTGTGGTCGAACATCCGCTCCCGCAGGTCCGCCGTGACCCGCACCGCCGAGCCGAAGAAGCAGACACGCCACAGAAAGCGCCCGATGACCATGAGCACCACGATCCAGATCATCGGCAGACAGATGTGCTGCAAAAGCACTTCTTTGGTAAAGGGCAGCGTTTCGCCGTTGACCACCACCTGCCCAAGGTTCATGCCGTTGATGACCAAGCGGTACAACTGCGGGATGAGCAGCTGGATGTAGTCCACCATCAGCAGTGCCGCCAGCCCCAGAAGCAGCGCCGGGGCGTGCTTGAGGTAATAGCGGTTGATATATTTGCCGAATATCATGGTTTTGCTTTTCCCTCCTCTTCCGATTCCGAGACGATTTTAAACGATTGTGCGAAAAAAGCCACCGCATCTCATGTGATGCAGTGGCTTTTCGTCTGGAGCGGCCGACGAGGCTCGAACTCGCTACCTCCACCTTGGCAAGGTGGCGCTCTACCAGATGAGCTACGGCCGCATATGGTGCCTCCGATCGGAATCGAACCAATGACACGGGGATTTTCAGTCCCCTGCTCTACCGACTGAGCTACAGAGGCAGACAAGCTGCTTCCTGCGAAGCAGCAGCGACCCGGATCGGGCTCGAACCGACGACCCCCAGCGTGACAGGCTGGTGCTCTAACCAACTGAGCTACCGGGCCACAATGGTGGAAGTTAACGGGCTCGAACCGCTGACCCTCTGCTTGTAAGGCAGATGCTCTCCCAGCTGAGCTAAACTTCCACAAAAATGGAGCGGCCGACGAGGCTCGAACTCGCTACCTCCACCTTGGCAAGGTGGCGCTCTACCAGATGAGCTACGGCCGCATACTCCATGTGGCGTGCCGGGGTTTCGTTCCCGGCGACGTTGGTTATTATACCGCACCGCCGCCCCTTTGTCAACCACAAATTTTCAAAAACTCTCACTTTTTGCAAAACCGACCCAACATCGTAAAACAAATTCTGCATACCCGTTCCCGCCCCTTGGGAAACTTTCAGCTCTCAGGGCCGAGACACAAGTAAAATTCAATTGCATTCCTATATGAAAGACGTTATAATATAAAGGTCAAAAGCTGCATGTTTTTCGCGTCTGCTGCGCCTCGCGGGCGGGCAGACGCATTTTCATGCCGAGATTCTGCCAGAAAAAGGAGCTAACGCAATGTACAAGATCACTGAAAAAGTCGCGCTGAACCCCACCGTGACGAAGATGGTCATTGAAGCCCCGCTCATCGCCAAAAAGGCAAAGCCGGGCCAGTTTATCATTGTGCGCCCGTTTGAGGACAGCGAGCGCATCCCCCTGACCGTGGCCGGTTACGACCGCGAGAAAGGCACCGTGGACATCATCTTCCAGATCGTCGGCGGCACCACCATGGAGCTGAACAGCCTGAACGTGGGCGACAGCGTCCACGATTTCGTCGGCCCGCTGGGCCGCGCCACCGAGACCGAGGGCCTGAAGAAGGTCTGCGTCGTGGGCGGCGGCGTCGGCTGCGCCATTGCGCTGCCCATTGCCCGCGAACTGCACGAGCAGGGCTGCACCGTCCACAGCGTCATCGGCTTCCGCAATAAAGATCTGCTCATCCTTGAGGACGAGTTCAACGTTTGCAGCGACGAGCTGCGCATCATGACCGACGACGGCAGCTACGGCACCAAGGGCGTCGTCACCGCTGCGCTGGACGAGCTGGTGGCTGCCGGCAACCAGTACGACCTCGTCATCACCATCGGCCCGCTGATCATGATGAAGTTCGTCGTCAAGACCTGCCAGAAGCACGGCCTGAAGAGCATCGTTTCCATGAACCCCATCATGATCGACGGCACCGGCATGTGCGGCGGCTGCCGCCTGACCGTGGGCGGCGAGACCAAGTTCGCCTGTGTGGACGGCCCCGACTTCGACGGCGACCTCGTGGATTTCGACGAGGCCATGGCCCGCGGCACCATGTACCGCCCCTTTGAGGCCAAGGCCCGCGAAGCGGCCTGCAATCTGTTCAAGACTCAGGAGGGAAAATAAGATGGCTTTCAATATGGACCCGAAAAAGTGCCCCATGCCCACGCAGGACCCCAACGTCCGCAACAAGAACTTTGAGGAAGTGGCACTTGGCTATACCGCCGAAATGGCCGTGAACGAAGCAAAGCGCTGCGTCCACTGCAAGAACAAGCCCTGCCAGACCGGCTGCCCGGTCGGCATCGACATCCCGGAGTTCATCGGCCATGTGGCCGAGGGCGACTTCGAAGCCGCCTATCAGGTCATCAACCGCTCCTCTTCCCTGCCCGCTGTCTGCGGCCGTGTCTGCCCGCAGGAGAGCCAGTGCGAGGGCAAGTGCACCCGCGGCATCAAGAACGAGCCCGTCGGCATCGGCCGTCTGGAGCGCTTCGTGGCCGACTGGCATCGTGAAAACGTCCACACTGCCCCGGTCGTGCCTGAATCCAACGGCCACAAGGTCGCCATCATCGGCGCGGGTCCTGCCGGCCTGACCGCTGCGGGCGATCTGGCAAAGCTGGGCTACAAGGTCACCGTGTACGAGGCGCTGCATGTGGCGGGCGGCGTGCTGATGTACGGCATCCCCGAATTCCGTCTGCCCAAGGCCATCGTCCAGCAGGAGATCGACGGCCTGAAGAAGATGGGCGTCGATTTCGAGTGCAACATGGTCATCGGCAAGGTGCTGACCATCGACGAGCTGATGGGCGAGTACGGCTACGAGGCCGTCTTCGTGGGCTCCGGTGCCGGTCTGCCCCGCTTTATGGGCATCCCCGGCGAGAGCCTGAAGGGCGTTTACTCCGCCAACGAGTTCCTGACCCGCTCCAACCTGATGAAGGCTTACCTGCCCACCAGCAAGACCCCCATCCGCACCGGCAAGAAGGTCGCCGTTGTGGGCGGCGGCAATGTGGCCATGGACGCTGCCCGCAGCGCCCTGCGTCTGGGTGCCGAGACCGTCTACATCGTCTACCGCCGCGGCATGGCCGAACTGCCCGCCCGTAAGGAGGAAGTGGAGCACGCCGAGGAAGAGGGCATCATCTTCAAGACCCTGTGCAACCCGGTGGAGATCCTGTCCGATGACGACGGCTTCGTCAAGGCCATCACCTGCGTGGAGATGGAGCTGGGCGAACCCGACGCCTCCGGCCGCCGCCGCCCCATCGAGAAGAAGGGCAGCGAGTTCACTATGGATGTGGACACCGTCATCATGAGCTTGGGCACCAGCCCGAACCCCCTCATCCGCTCCACCACCCCCGGTCTGGAGACCAACAAGCACGGCTGCATCGTCACCGAAGGCGACGAGGGCAAGACCAGCCGCGAGGGCGTTTATGCGGGCGGCGACGCCGTGACCGGTGCCGCTACCGTCATCAAGGCCATGGGTGCCGGTAAGGCAGCCGCGAAGGCCATTGACGAGTACATTCAGAACAAGTAAGTTTCCCCTATAGAAAAAAGCCGGTGCGCCAAGAAAGTGCACCGGCTTTTTCTCTTCATATCAGGCCGTTTTCTACACAATACCAATAGATGCCGTCTTCCTTCACATCGCGGCAATGGGCGGTGGCGGCGGCTTGCAGCCGGGCAGAGGCGTTGGCCATAGCGACGCCGGTGCCAACGGCCCTGAACATTTCGATATCGTTGTTGCCGTCACCGAAGGCCATGCTGTCGGACTTGTCGATGCCGTAGAATTCCAGCATCTTTTCCACGGCGATGCCCTTGCCGCCGCTGGCCGGGATGATATCCACGGCGCGGTCCCACCATGCGGCGATCTTCGCGTTCTCCACATCCTTCAGGATGGCTGGGTACTCCGCTTCCCTGCCACTCATCAGCACCTGAAAGATCTCGCCCTGCGCCATAGCATCAAAATCGTCGGCGATCACCAGCTCGACCCCGCCGATGGCAAAATACTCCGCCAGATCAGGGTCGGAGCCGTTAGCGGCCAGCCGGTCCTTGGTGGCCAACGCCATGGGCCGCCCCAACGCTTCGGCGTTCCGGCGGAGCAGGGCAATGTCCGCTTTCGGGATGAGATTTTTGAAAACATCGCGCTCCGGCGTGAAGCAATAGGAGCCGTTGTAGGTCAGGAACGCATCGAAAGTGACCCCTTCGAACTTCGGCACTTCCATGGGAGCGCGGCCGGTGGCGATGCAGAGCTTGATGCCGTTCTGCCGCAGTTTTTGCAGCGCCTCCACCGTTCTGGGGCGGATGCCCTCCTTGAGCGGCACCAGTGTGCCGTCGATGTCAAAAAAGATGATCTTGGGCTTTGTCATAGCGTTCCTCCTGCATTTTTCTTATATCATAGCACACTTGCTGCCGTTTGCCAAATGTATCCCAGTTGTTGTGCAACCTGCTCAATTTTCCGAGGTGATTTTTGTCGGCTATTTCTGGCGTATTGTGATTGATTTTGACGGAAATCTTGCTATAATAAGGACAGAGAGCTTCACAAAGCTTCAAGTTCAATCACAAAACACCAAAGGAGTGACCTTTCCTCATGTTGGCAGAAGAACGCTTCGCCCTCATCCTTGACCTGCTGGCCCGCCAGCGCACTGCCACCGTGCAGGAGCTGTGCGAGGCGCTGAGCGCCAGCGAGTCCACCATCCGGCGCGATCTGAACGAGCTGGACAAACTGGGCAAGCTGAACAAAGTCCACGGCGGAGCCACGCTGCCGGACAGCCCCTTCCGCACCGACGAACCCACCATGGCCGCCAAGGAAACGCTGGCCGTGGACCAGAAACAGAGCATCGCACAGGCGGCAGCTTCCCTCATCCAGCCGGAGGACTTCATCTTTTTGGATGCCGGTTCCACCACCCTTGCGGTGGCCCGGCTGCTCAGCGGCCCGGCGCTCAAGGCCAGCTATGTGACCAACGGCGTGGCCCACGCGCGGCTGCTGGCCCAGAAGGGCTGCCGGGTGTTCCTGCCCGGCGGGCTGCTCCGCCCCCAGACCGAAGCCATCATCGGGGCGGCGGCGCTGACGGCTTTGCAGCAGTACAACTTCACCAAAGCCTTCATGGGGGCCAACGGCGTGGCGCTGGAGGCCGGGTTCACCACCCCGGACCCGGAGGAAGCCGCCGTCAAGGCTGCTGCCGTCCGCCGGGCGCGGGAGGCATGGTTCCTTGTGGACGATTCCAAGTTCGCGAAGGTCTACCCCGCCGTCATCACCGACCTGCACAGCGGAGCCATCCTGACCAACCGCTGCCCCAACCCCAAATACCGAGAATTTACTTTGATAAAGGAGACGGAATTATGATCTACACTGTAACCTTCAACCCTGCCATTGATTATGTCGTCCGTCTGGACAAGGCGCTGGAAGTCGGCGAGGTGAACCGCGCCGTCGGCGAAGACTGCGTGCTGGGCGGCAAAGGCATCAATGTGTCTGGTGTGCTCCGGGAGCTGGGCTGCGAGAGCGTGGCGCTGGGCTTTGTGGCGGGCGAGACCGGCGCGTGGCTGGAACGCGGGCTGGCCGCGCAGGGGCTGTGCACCGACTTCATCCACCTCGACCACGGCATGACCCGCATCAACGTGAAGATCAAGGCCAGTGAAGAGACCGAGCTGAACGGCGCGGGCCCCTCCATCCCGGCGTCGGCCTTGCAGCAGCTGGAAGAAAAGCTCGATGCGCTGACCGAAAACGATGCACTCATCCTCGCGGGCAGCATCCCGTCCAGTATGCCGCAGGACACCTACGAGCGGCTGCTGGCCCGGCTGGACGGCAAGGGCGTGCGCTGCGTTGTGGACGCCACCCGCGCCCTGCTGGCCAACGTCCTGCCCTTTCATCCCTTCCTCATCAAGCCCAACAATCACGAACTGGGCGAACTGGTGGGCAGGGAACTGACCGGCGACGCCGAGATCACCGCCGCAGCCCGCACCTTACAGGAGAAGGGTGCCCGGAACGTTCTGGTCAGCATGGCGGGCGACGGAGCCCTGCTGGTGGACGAAGCGGGCGGCGTGCACCGCATCGGCTGCCCCAAGGGCAAGGTCGTGAACAGCGTGGGCGCGGGCGACAGCATGGTGGCCGGGTTCGTGGCCGGGTATCTCAAGACCGGCCGCTACGACGACGCCCTGCGGCTCGGCACCGCCTGCGGCAGCGCCACGGCCTTCAGCCTTGGGCTTGCCAAACGGAGTGAGATCGAAGCGCTGCTTGCAGCGCTTTAAGATCAGGAGATAACAAGGAGAGGAGAACCCCTATGCGTATCACCACATTATTTTCCCTCAAGGCCATTGCACTGGATTCCACCGCTTCCACGCAGGAGGAGATCCTGAACGAGCTGGTGGAGCTGCAAGCCACTCATGACAACATCATGGACAAGGCCGCCTACAAAAAGGCGCTCTATGCCCGCGAGGCGGAAGGCTCCACCTACGTGGACAACGGCATTACCGTGCCCCACGCCAAGAGCGACGTGGTGCTCCACCCCAGTCTGGCCGTGCTGCGGCTGAAGGAGCCGGTGCAGTACAACCCCGATGACGACGGCAAGACCGACCTGCTCTTCGCCATTGCGGCCCCGCAGAACGGCAGCCTCCACGTGGATATGCTGGCCCGGATGATGCAGATGCTGATGAACGAGGACTTCGTGGAAAAGCTCCGCACCGCCAAGACGCCGAAGGAATTCCTCGACTGCATCGACCAGCAGGAGCAGGACCAGTTCGGCGACGAGAGCTTCACCAGCCAGCCCATCCCCCAGAACGGTTTCCGGGTGCTGGCCGTGACCGCCTGCCCCAACGGCATCGCTCATACTTATATGGCCGCCGAGGCGCTGACCAAGGCGGGTGACAAGCTGGAACTGCCCGTCAAGGTCGAGACCAACGGCTCCGACGGCGCGAAGAACGTGCTGACCAAGGAAGAGATTGCCGCCTGTGACGGCATCATCGTGGCGGCGGACAAGAACGTGGAGACTGCCCGCTTCGATGGCAAGCCCGTCCTCTTCACCCGCGTGGACGACGGCATCCACAAGCCCGAACAGCTCATTATGCAGGTAGCGCGCGGCGAGGTGCCCGTGTACCACGCCAAGGAAAAGGCCGCTGACGTTGGCACCGGCGCTTCCGACAGCACAGCCCACACCATTTACAAACATCTGATGAACGGCGTCTCCCACATGCTGCCCTTCGTCGTAGGCGGCGGCATCATGATCGCGCTGGCCTTCCTGCTGGACGATTACACCATCGACCCCTCCAACTTCGGCATGAACACCCCCCTCGCCGCCTTCTTCAAGACGGTAGGCAATGCAGCCTTCGGTTACATGCTGCCCATTCTGGCCGGGTTCATCGCCATGTCCATTGCGGACCGTCCGGGTCTGGCGGTGGGCTTCGCGGCCGGCGTCCTCGCCATGAACGGCACCAACTTCGCAGATCTTGCTTCCGGCAGCACCACCGGCATCTCCGGCGGCTTCCTCGCCGCGCTGCTGGCGGGCTTCGTGGCCGGTTATGTAGTCGAGTTCCTGAAAAAGATCACCGAGAAGCTCCCCGCCAGCCTGAACGGCATCCGCCCCATGCTGATCTACCCGCTGGGCGGCATCCTGATCATGGGTGCCGTCATGTGCGGCATCAACCCGGTCATGGGCATGATCAACACCGCCATGACCAACTGGCTCAACGCCATGGGCGGCACTTCCAAGGTCCTTCTGGGTGCCATCGTCGCCGGTATGATGAGCATTGATATGGGCGGCCCCTGCAACAAGGCAGCTTACGTCTTCGGCACCGCCGCCCTCGCCTCCGGCAACTATGAGGTCATGGCAGCGGTCATGGTCGGCGGCATGGTGCCCCCCATCGCCATCGCCCTGTCCACCACCTTCTGCCCGAAGAAGTGGACCCCCGACGAGCGCCGCAACGGCATCGTGAACTACGTCATGGGCCTGTGCTTCGTCACCGAAGGTGCCATCCCCTACGCCGCCGCCGACCCGCTCCGCGTCCTGCCCAGCTGCGTCATCGGCGCGGCCCTATCCGGTGCGCTGTCCATGACCTTCGGCTGTGCCCTGCGCGCTCCCCACGGCGGCATCTTCGTCTTCCCCGTCGTGGATCACGCGCTGATGTATGTCGTGGCGCTGGCCGCCGGCAGCATCGCGGGTGCGGTGATCCTGAGCCTCCTCAAGAAGGACCAGCCCCAGAGCTGAATTTCTCCCAACCATAGGAAAAGCCACCCGTTCGGGTGGCTTTTCTTCGTTGTATCACGCTTTCGGCCCACAGACATGTTTTTCTTCCAATTCCAACCCAAGGTCGCCCTCGATCTCCATAAAGCATTCCAGCAGGATGGGGTTGAAGGCACCGCACTCGCCGTTCAGGATCATGTCCACAGCCTTCCGGTGGGGGTACGCCTTTTTGTAGCAGCGCTCACTGGTCAGCGCGTCGTAGACGTCCGCCAGCGCAACGACCTGCGCTTCGATGGGGATCTCGTCCCCTTTCAGTCCGTCCGGGTAGCCGCAGCCGTCCCACCGCTCGTGGTGCCAGCGGGCAATGCTGTAAGCCGTCTGGAGCAGAGGCTCGGTGTTGAAGTTCTCCAGCTTGCTCAGCATCTCCGCGCCGATGGTGGTGTGGGTCTTGATGACCTCGAACTCCTCCTTGGTCAGACGGCCGGGTTTGTTCAGGATCTTCTCGTCGATGGCGATCTTGCCGATGTCGTGCAGGGCTGCAGCCAGCGGGATATTATCCTGCATTTCGGAGGTGATGTGGTAGCGGTTGGGCCGTTCCAGCAGCTTTTCCAGCACCCGTTCGGTCAGGCGCTGGATGTGCTGGACATGCAGCCCGCTCTCGCCGTTGCGGAACTCGACCATCTGGCTCAGAACGCCCACCAGCATGGTGGTGTTCTTCTCCCGCTCACGGATCTGCTCCGACAGCAAAGTGCTCAGCCGCCGCTGTTTTGCGTACAATTTAATGGTATTGAACACCCGGCGGTAGACCACGCGGGAGTCGAACGGGCGGGAGACGTAATCCGAAACGCCCATTTCGTAGGCACGGCGGACGGAGGCTTCGCTGTCCTCGCTGGAGATCATGATAACGGGCAGGTCCTCAATGGTGTGGTTGCGGTTCATGAAGTCCAGCACCTCGAAGCCGTCCATCTTGGGCATCACGAGATCCAGCAGCACCAAGGCGATATCCCCCATGTGCTGATGCAGCTTTTGAAGGCACTCCTCGCCGTCGGCAGCTTCCAGAATGCGGTAGTCCCCCCGCAGGATCTCCGAAAGGATGGCGCGGTTCATCTCGGAATCGTCCACGATGAGCACCTGCTGCTTTTGTTCCCGCTTGGAGTTTGCTTCATCGGGCAGGTCCTCCGCACCGGCCATCACGACACTGTTCCTGCGGAGCTTGGCCTGATACATCAGCCGGTCGGCCTGACGCACCACGGCATCCATGGAGCCGCCGGGCATCTGGACGATGCCGCCTATGCTGGCCGAAAGCCGCATGTGGCTGTAGCCGGGCACGATGGCGTCGTGGATCTTTTCGCGGATCAGCTCCAGCTTGACTTTGAAGTACTCCTCCGGGATGCCGGGCAGCACCAGCAGAAATTCGTCGCCGCCGAAGCGCACCAGTGCATCGGTCTGGCGGATGCAGCTCCGCACGATGTTGACGGCGGTCTTCAGCGCCATATCACCGGCGTGGTGGCCGTAGGTATCGTTGTAGACCTTGAAGTCGTCCAGATCCATCAGCGCCACGCCGGTGGGGCCCTTCATCCCCCGGACGATCTCCTCATAGTAGCGGCGATTGTACACATCGGTCAGGGCATCGTGGTAAAGCTTGGTGTTGTAGCCGGAGATGGCGCTGAACAGGGCCTCGGTGTCGTCCGGGTCAATGATGGTATCGCTGTGCATCCGCTGCAGCAGTTCCAGCACGAAGGGATCCCCGTCCACTTCCAGATATCTGGCCGTCACCTGTACGATATCCGGTGCAAAGTATTCCAGTTTTACACGCTGATCGTGGTTCTCATAGGCGCTTTTCACGGCACAGTGGCGGCAGCGGCGGCTCTTGTGGCGGCAGGCATAGCACAGATCTTCGCCATTGGGGTCGGAGCGCGCTCCCTCCTCGATCCGTGCAATGGCGTCCCTGTCCAGCAGCCGCACATCGGTGTACAATTGCTGTAAGTCGCGGAGCATTGCCTGAACTTCCTGCATCGTCTTCATCTTTGCCGCTCCCCATGCCTTTCTATGCTGCTTTGCCAAAACGCAAAGCAAATCTCTGGTATTTTTATGATATGTATTCATTATAAACGGTTTTCCGGCAAATGGAAGGGCTTTCTTGAAACTTTTCCGCAAAAGAGAGGATTTCGTTGGGTTTTTCGGAAAAAAGGCCAATTTTTTCGGTGCAAACAGTAGCCCCGCAGAGGAAAAGGTGCTATAATGATTTATATATCACCGTTGACGATACAGGGGGATTTTTGTACATGACGCTCGAAGAATGCTACACCGCCATGGGCGCGAATTATCAGGATGTGCTCAAGCGGTTCTATAAGTCGGATATGATCCGCCGCTTTGTCAAAATGTTTTTGCAGGACGACAGTTTCCGTCTGCTGACCGACGCCATGGCCAAGCAGGACGTGAAAGAGGCGTTCCGTGCCGCGCACACCCTGAAGGGCGTCTGCCTCAACCTCGGCTTCGACAACCTCAGCTCCCCGGCGGTAGCCCTGACGGAGATCCTCCGCGCAGGAACGTTTGAGGGCGCTGCGGAGCAGTATGCTATCGTGAAAACCGAATACGACCGCACCATCAAGGCCATCAAGGCCCTTGATTAAGGTGCGCATTCTGAGCCGCGGGGTCACCGGGGCTCTTTTTTACGGGGTCCGGGCCGGAGATGCCCGCCCCGCGCAGGGGAAGGAAACCGTATGAAGCTTCATTTTCGTTCGTTGGTCAGCATCGCACTGAGTGCTGCGCTCTTGCTGGGCTGTGTGGGTTGCGGCGGCGCCCCCAAGGCAGCCACCACCATCACCGTCTGGACCTACTACAGCGGCGACCAGCTCACCAGCTTCAATGAGCTGGTGGACGAATTCAATTCCACCGTCGGGCAGGAAAAGCACATCGTGGTCAAAAGCTCCAGCCAAGGCAGCGTGACCGATCTTGAGACCAATGTGCTGGCCGCTGCCAAGGGCGAAGTGGGCGCTGCCGCCCTGCCCAACATCTACTCCGGCTATGCGGATATGGCCTACGACCTCGACCAGCTCGGCGAGGTCGTGGATCTGGCCCCCTACCTGACGGATAAGGAAAAGGCCGCCTATGTGGACGGCTTTCTAAAAGAGGGCGACCTGATGAACAACGGCGAGCTGAAGGTCTTCCCCGTGGCGAAATCCACCGAGCTGTTCTACCTGAACGCGACCGACTGGGCTCCCTTCGCCGCCGCCACCGGCGTGACCTATGACGATCTTGCCACCGTAGAGGGCGTGACCGAAGCAGCCCACAAATATTACGACTGGACCGACGCCCAGACCGACACCCCCAACGACGGCAAGGCTTTCTTCGGCCGCGACGCGCTGGCGAACTACCTGCTCTGCGGCGCGCAGGAGCTGGGCGTGACCATCTTTGATGCCGAGAATGGTGTCATGACCCTGAACCTTGACAAAGACGTGCTGCGCAAGCTGTGGGACAACTACTATATCCCCTTCATCAAGGGCTGGTTCGGGGCCAGCGGCCGCTTCCGCAGCGACGACATGAAGACCGGCAACCTGCTTTCCTACGTAGGTTCCTCATCCAGTTCCACCTTCTTCCCCAAGCAGGTGCTGACCAGTGACACCGAGAGCCACGACATTGAGATGGCTGTCCTGCCCTGCCCCAGCTTCTCTGGCTGCGCCCCCGTTGCCACCCAGCAGGGTGCCGGCATGATCGTGACCAAGGGCACCGATGCCCAGATCGAAGCCAGCGTGGAATTTTTGAAGTGGTTCACCCAGCCGGAAAATAACATCGCCTTCTCGGTCAGCTCCGGTTACCTGCCCGTGACCCACGCCGCCGCCAGTCTCGACGCCATCCGGTCCAGCGGGCTGGAGCTGTCCGACTCCATCACCACGGTGCTGGATCTCTCGCTGAATGCCGTAGAGAACGACGGCCTGTACACCACCCACGCCTTCCCGAAGGGTTCCACGGCCCGCAATCAATTGCAGTCCGCCATGGAGGACGCCGCCGAAGCCGACCGCGCCACGGTCGAAGAGCGGATCGCCGCCGGGCAGACCCCCGAAGAAGCCGAGGCTGAATTCTTGACCGACGACTATTTTGACCAGTGGTACGAGGCCACCCGCACCACGCTGGAAGCCTTTGCGGGCTGAACGGACCATTTGATTTGAAAGGAGCACCCGCCCTATGGGGATCTCATCCCAGCGCACCCCGCCGAAGAAACGCCGCGAGCGTTCCATCTTCGGCTCCATCTTCAACGCCCTGATGCTGGTGGTGCTCGTCGAAGTTCTACTGCTGGTCGCATCCATCTACCTCATGCAGGTGGGGCCGCAGCTGAACCAGAACGCCGAGGATATCCTTGCCATGCAGGTAGAGACCCGCAGCGGCTACATCCAGTCCCAGCTGAACGATGCGCAGGAGCTTTCCTCCCTGACCAGCCGGGTCAACACCCTGACGCAGGAACTGCTGGACAGTGGTGCCATCGACCTTGCCACGCTGGACAGCAGCAGCGACGCGGCTTACCCCCTGCTGGCGGCCGTCACCCCCAAGCTGATCTCTACCCTGCGCTCCAAGCCGGTGACGGGCATCTACCTCATCCTGAACACCCACGACCTGAACGAGCGGGCCAACGGCGACCGGCTGCCCTCCGTCTACCTGCGGGACCTTGATCCCGACTCTCCGCCGCCGGAAAACAACTCGGACCTGATGTTCGAGCGGGCCCCCGCCAGACTGGTGCAGACCCAGAACATCGCCACGGATAAGGCGTGGAAGCCCGCCATCACCTACCGCTCCCTCGGCACAGGGGGGCTGCTCTACCCGGCGTTCCAGACCGCCTATGACGCGGAAACCAAGCTGGATGCCACTGCCTACGGCCACTGGACCACCAGCCTCTACGTCGTCAACGGCGATGACCGTCAGGCCATCGCCTACAGCCTCCCCCTCATCCTGCCGGACGGCACCGTTTACGGCGTGGTGGGCGTAGAGCTTCTGACCAGCTATCTGACCGAAAAAATGCCCTACAACGAGCTGCACACATCCAATTCCGGCAGTTACGCCCTGTGCTATTCGGACACCCCCCTCCATGCAGACACCCTCACGCTCACGGCGTTTCCGGTGATGAACAGCGGCGGGCTGGATCTCAGCACCGCCCTCCAACTGACGCGGGCAGATGCAGACTGCTTCCGCTTTTCCAAGAACAACTTCTCCTACATCGCTTCCCTCGTTCCGCTGGAGGTTTACAGCCGAAACGCCCCCTTCTACGGGGAGCACTGGTGTCTGGTGGGCATCGTGCCCTCCTCCGCCCTCTTCGCCTTTGCCCAGCGGGTGCAGCAGCTGCTGTTTTTGACCGTGCTGCTCACCCTCATCGCGGGCTTTGCGGCCAGTTGGCTGGTCAGTGAGCGGATGTCCAAGCCCGTGGCTCAGCTCTCGGCGGAAGTGGCCAAGGCGCAAAACGCGGCGGCACTGCCCCAGCTTTCCACCACCGGCATCGCCGAGGTGGACCAGTTTGCTTCCGCCATCAGCCAGCTTTCTTCGGATATGCTGGCCTCCTCCACCCGCTTTCTGCGGATCATGGAGATGGCCAGTGTGGAGCTGGCGGGCTATGAGCTGCGCAACGACAGCGTTTATGTCACCGACAACTTCTTCCGGATGCTCGGCGTCCAAACGCCTGACCCCCTGACCCCCTCTTCCTTCCGCGCCGCCCTCTCAGCGGTGGCCCACAGCAGCCTGTACCGCACCACTTCCATCGGCAGTTCCATTTTCACCATTGCGCAGCCGGACGGCAATGTGCAGTACATCGTCCTCCGCATCACCCGCATTGTGGCACAGACGCCCTCGGAGGTGGGTCTGCTGGAGGATGTCACCTCCGCCATTCTGGAGCAGCAGCGCATCGAGCGTGAGCGCGATTACGACATCCTGACCGGCCTGTACAACCGTCAGGCCTTCAACTGGGTCTGCGCCGATCTCTTCGCCCATCCCGACCGGCTGCGCTGCGCAGCCCTGCTGATGATGGACCTCGACAACCTCAAGCACATCAACGACACCTACGGCCACGACTGGGGCGACCAGTACATCCGCCAGACCGGCCAGTGCTTCGCCGCCAACACCCCCAAGGGCACCGTCTGCTCCCGCCTGTCCGGCGACGAGTTCCTGCTGCTGTTCTACGGGTACGACTCGCAGGACGCCATCCGCAAAGAGTTGAGCACCCTGAACGGGGCCCTGCGGGCCAGTTGTTCCACCCTGCCCAACGGCAAGACGCTGAATATCAGCATTTCCGGCGGCGTGGCGTGGTTTCCGGAGGACGGCACCGACCTCAAAACCTTGAAGAAGTACGCCGACTTTGCGATGTATCAGGTTAAGCAGTCCCACAAGGGCCACACCGGCGACTTCGACATCGGCGTGTACCACCGGGAGGAGTACGCCGCCCAGACCCAGCGCGAGTTCGAACAGCTGCTGCGGGAGGAACTGGTGACCTACTATTTCCAGCCCATCTTCTCGGCCCACAGCGGGCGGGTCGCCGCCTACGAGGCGCTGATGCGGGTGAACATGCCCACCATCACCTCCCCCTCGCAGGTCATGACGCTGGCCCACGAGCTGGACCGGCTGTACGACATCGAGCGGATCACCCTGTTCAAATCCGGTGAGACCTACGAGCAATTGCAGCAGAAGGGTCTGCTCCAGAATGGGGCCTTCCTCTTCGTCAACTCCATCGCCAATGTCAGCCTGACCCCCGCAGATGTGGCCAAGTATCAGCGCCGTTTCCCCGAACTGCTCAAGTATCTGGTGGTGGAGATCACCGAACAGGAGGATCTGGACCGCGATTCTCTGGAACGGAAGCGGAACGTGCCGGGCTTCTCCGGCTCCTTCGCGCTGGATGATTACGGCAGCGGCTACAGCAACGAGCTGAACCTTCTGGCGCTGGCTCCCCGGTACATCAAGATCGACATTTCCATCGTCCGCGGCATCGATACCGACCGCGACAAACAGCAGATCGTTTCCAATATCGTAGACTATGCCCACGCCCGCAGTATGCAGCTGATTGCGGAGGGCATTGAGAACGACGCCGAACTGCGCAAGGTCATCGACCTCGGCGTGGACCTGCTGCAGGGCTTCTACCTCAGCCGCCCCGCTGCAGTGCCTGCCCCCCTCGCGCAGCCCGCACTGGATACCATCCGCAGGATCCACACCCGGAATTCCAGTGCCGGGTGATCGGCAGCAGCTTCCTCAGTGCTTCCCCAGCTGCCAGAACGCAACGGCGCTGGCGGCGGCGACATTCAGCGAATCGACGCCGTGGGACATGGGGATCTTGACCGTGTAATCACAGGCGGCAATGGTGGAGCGGGCCAGCCCGTCACCCTCGGTGCCCAGCACGATGGCAAGCTTCGGCTCGGCGGCAAGAGCCTCGTCGTCGATGCTCACCGAGCGGTCGCTCAGGGCCATGGCCGCAGTCTTAAAGCCGAGGGCATGGAGCTGCGCCAGCCCCTTTTCGGGCCAGTCGGCGGGCGTTTCGCCAAGCTGCGCCCACGGCACCTGAAACACCGTGCCCATGCTCACCCGCACCGCTCGACGGCAGAGCGGGTCGCAGCAGGAGGGGTTGATGAGGACGGCGTCCATGTTCAGCGCCGCCGCACTGCGGAAGATCGCCCCCACGTTGGTGGAATCCACAATGCCTTCCAGCACCGCCACCCGCTTAGCGTCCCGGCAAAGCTCCTCCACGCTGCGGGGAGCCGGGCGGCGGAAGGCGCAGAGCACGCCCCGCGTCAGCTCAAAGCCGGTCAGCGCGGCCAGCAGCTCCCGGTCTGCGGTGTAGACCGGCGCATCCCCGCAGCGGGTCAGGATCTCCACCGCCGGGCCGGTGATCTGTTTGCGCTCCATGAGCAGCGAAACGGGCCGGTATCCGGCATCCAGCGCACGGGAGATCACCTTGGGGCTCTCGGCGATGAAGATGCCTTTTTCCGGTTCCAGCCGGTTCCGGAGCTGGTTCTGCGTCAGGCGGGCGTAGGGGTCCAGCTCCGGCGCGTGAAAATCGGTGATCTCGACGATGTTCGGCATAAAAATTTCTCCTTCGGTTCCTTGATGGCTCCTATTGTAGCACAACCGGCGCTCCATTGCAAAAGCATGGCTGCCATGTGGGATTTACATGGTCGTTCTTGCCAAAAATCGCGCTCAGATTTTGACAAATCCGACAAATTGCGCTATCATAGACTGGAACTTGTGAAGAGGGGGAAATTTTCGTGTCCATCAGCAAAAAACTGTCCCACAACGGGCAGATGTCCGAAGCGTTCTGCACCGCGATGTTCCTGTCGCTTTCCGGCGGATTGCAGGATGTTTACACCTATTTGTATCGCGGCAAAGTTTTCGCCAACGCTCAGACCGGCAACATCGTGCTGTGCGGCGTGAAGCTGGTCGAAGGCGACTGGGGGGCCGTGTTGCACTATCTGGTGCCGCTCTGCTTCTTCGCGCTGGGCGTTTTTGCAGCGGAACTGCTGCGCCAGAAATTCCGGCAGATGCAGCGGCTCCACTGGCGGCAGTTGGTGGTGCTGTGCGAAATTTTGATGCTCTTCGTGGTGGGCTTCTTCCCGCAGGAATGGAATCTGGTGGCCAACGCTCTCGTCTCCTTCGCCTGTGCGATGCAGGTACAGGCCTTCCGTAAGGTGAACGGCTACGCCTTTGCCAGCACCATGTGCATCGGCAACCTGCGCAGCGGCATGGACTCTCTGTGCAGTTGGCTCGTGGCGGGCAACCGCGCCGCCAAGGACAAGGCGCTCCACTACTTCGCCATCATCTTCCTGTTCGCGCTGGGCGCAGCCCTCGGCAGCGTGGCGCTGAATTTCTGCAGTGCCAAGGCCATCTGGTTCTCCTGCCTTCTGCTGACCGTCAGCTTCTGCCTGATGTTCCTGAAAGAAGATGTGGAAGAGATCAAAGAGGATCTTGAAAAGCTGGAAGCAAAGCATTGACCTCTCCATCTCCCCACCGGGCTGCATCCAGCCTTATACTGCCTATTCCGCACGGTGCGGGCTGATTTTCCGTTTTTGGCACTGATTTTTCATTGCGCTGCTCGGCTTGATATGGTATACTGATTCTATGTGTTGAAACTTCCGGCGGCGGCCCACGGTGTAACAGCCGCCGCCGGGTTTGTTACAAAGAATAGGAGCAACGAATGAAAAAAGGATTTGACAACGACAAATACCTTCAGATGCAGTCGGAGCACATCCGGGAGCGGATCGCGCAGTTCGACAACAAGCTGTATCTGGAATTCGGCGGCAAGCTGTTCGATGACTACCACGCCTCCCGCGTGCTGCCCGGCTTCCAGCCGGACTCCAAGCTGCAGATGCTGCTGCAGCTCAAGGATCAGGCTGAGATCGTCATCGTCATCAGCGCCGAGGACATCGTCAGCAACAAGGTGCGCGGCGATTACGGCATCACCTACGACCTCGATGTGCTGCGCCTCATCGACGCGTTTCAGGAGCGGGGCCTGTTCGTGGGCAGCGTGTGCGTGACCATGTACACCGCCGCCCCCGAAGTGGAGGCTTTTGAAAAGCGGCTGAACGGCCTTGGCATCCGCACCTTCCGCCACTACAAGATCCCCGGCTACCCCAACGACGTGGCCCGCATCGTCAGCGACGAGGGCTACGGCCGGAACGACTACATCGAGACCCAGCGCCCGCTGGTGGTCATCACGGCCCCCGGCCCCGGCAGCGGCAAGATGGCCACCTGCCTGTCCCAGCTGTACCACGAGTACAAGCGGGGCGTCAAGGCCGGTTACGCCAAGTTCGAGACCTTCCCCATCTGGAACATTCCCCTCAAGCACCCGGTCAACCTCGCGTATGAGGCCGCTACCGCCGACCTGAACGACGTGAACATGATCGACCCGTTCCATCTGGAAGCCTACGGCAAGACCGCCGTCAACTACAACCGCGACATCGAGATCTTCCCGGTGGTCAACGCGATGTTTGAGCTGATCGCGGGCAAGAGCCCCTACCACTCCCCCACCGACATGGGCGTGAACATGGCGGGCAACTGCATCATGGACGATGCCGTCTGCTGCGAGGCCTCCTGCAACGAGATCATCCGCCGTTACTTCAAGTCCCTGTGCGAGCTGAAGAACGGCGCACAGGTCCAGAGCGAGGTCTACAAGCTGGAGCTGCTGATGAATCAGGCCGGGCTTGTGCTGGGCAGCCGCCCGGTGGAACAGGCCGCCCACGCCGTCTCCGAGAAGACCGGCGGAGCCCCCGCTGCCGCCATCGAGCTGCCGGACGGCACCGTGATCACCGGCAAGACCGGCCCCTTGCTGGGTGCAGCGTCCTCGGCCCTGCTCAACGCGCTGAAGAAGCTGGCCGGCATCGATCAGGAAGTCGATCTGGTCTCCGCCGCCGCCATCGAGCCCATCCAGACCCTGAAAACCAACTATCTGGGCAGCAAGAACCCCCGGCTGCACACCGATGAGATCCTCATTGCGCTGTCCAGCTCTGCTGCGGCCAACCCCACCGCCGCCCTTGCGCTGCGCCAGCTCTCCGCCCTGAAGGGCTGTGACATGCACTCCACGGTCATCCTGTCCAGCGTGGACACCGACACCATGAAGAAGCTCGGCATGTACCTGACTTGTGAGCCCGCCTACGAGGAAGAGGACCGCAAGTACCACAAAAAGTAAGCGTTCCGTATATAAAAAGCGCCCTCCGCATCGTTTGGTGCGGAGGGCGCTTTGTTGTTGATCTCGGTGATCAGACGTGCATCATGCTGCGCTGCTGGACGGTGCGGAACTTGAGGGCCGCAGCGATGAAGCCCTTGAACAGCGGGTGAGCGCGGTTGGGCCGGCTCTTGAACTCCGGGTGGAACTGGGCACCCAGATGGAAGTCGCGGCCGGGCAGCTCCACGGTCTCCACCAAGCGGCCGTCGGGGCTGGTGCCGGAAATGACAAGGCCCTTCTCCTCCATCTCGGTGCGGAAGTCATTGTTGAACTCGTAACGGTGGCGGTGGCGCTCCCAGATCTCGGATTCGCCGTAGCACTCGGCCATCTTGGTGCCGGGCTTGACGGTGCAGGGATACTTGCCCAGACGCATGGTGCCGCCCTTGGGGATGTTGCCCTGTTGGTCGGCCATCAGCGCGATGACGTTGTGCTTGCCGTCCGGGGTGAACTCGCTGGAGTTGGCATCGGCGTAGCCCAGCACGTTGCGGGCAAACTCCATGACCATGATCTGCATACCGAGGCAGATGCCGAAGTAGGGCACATGGTTCTCGCGGGCATACTGGGCCGCTTGGATCATGCCCTCAATGCCGCGGTCACCGAAGCCGCCCGGCACGATGATGCCGTCCACGTCGGTGAAGGCTTCCTTGCAGGCAGCCTGATCGGTCAGGTCCTCACTCTCGACCCAGCGGATCTCCACCTGACTGTCGTTCTCGAAGCCGGCATGGTACAGGCTCTCCATGACGGAGAGGTAGGCGTCGTGCAGCTTGACGTACTTGCCCACCAGCGCGATGGTGCAGGTCTTGCTGCGGGTGGCAATGCGGGAGACGACGTTCTTCCACTCGGTCAGGTCGGCGGGGGGAACGTCCAGCTTGAGCTTGTTCACCACCACGTCGTCCAGACCGTTGGTGTGGAGCATCAGCGGGCACTGGTAGAGACTGGGCATGGTCAGGTTCTCGATGACGCATTCGGGCTTGACGTTGCAGAAGGTGCTAATCTTGCGGCGGATGTCGCCGCCCACGCTGCCGTCGGCACGGAGGATGATGATATCCGGGTTGACGCCCATGCCCTGCAGCTCCTTGACGGAATGCTGCGCGGGCTTCGATTTATACTCGTCCGAGCCGGAGATGTAGGGCACCAGAACCACGTGGATGTAGCAGCAGTTGTCGCGGCCCTGCTCCAGACCCACCTGACGGATGGCCTCAAGGAAGGGCTGGCTCTCGATGTCGCCGGTGGTGCCGCCGATCTCGGTGATGACCACATCGGCTTCGGTGGAGGAAGCCAGATTGTAGATATAGCTCTTGATCTCGTTGGTGATGTGGGGGATGATCTGGACGGTCTGGCCGAGGTAAGCGCCCTGACGCTCCTTGTTCAGCACGTTCCAGTAGACCTTGCCGGTGGTCAGGTTCGAATACTTGTTCAGGTTCTCGTCGATGAAGCGCTCGTAGTGGCCGAGATCGAGGTCGGTCTCGGTGCCGTCGTCGGTGACGAAGACCTCACCGTGCTGCAACGGGCTCATGGTGCCGGGGTCCACGTTCACGTACGGGTCGAGCTTCTGGCTGGCGACCTTCAGGCCGCGGCACTTCAGCAGACGGCCCAGCGAAGCCGCCGTGATGCCCTTGCCCAGACCGGAGACGACGCCGCCGGTGACGAAGATGAATTTTGCCATAAAGTTTTATCCTCCTCTATTGTTTCTTTTCCTAATTGAAACTCCCTCCGGCGGGCGGGCGGGAAGCCCTCTTCCCAGAGAGGGCTGTCACCGCAGATGACCGGAGGAATTCTATTTTTCCCAACACAAGATTATAATCCTAATCCTCGTAAGAATCAAGGATTTCCTGTGCAATTTCTGCGCGGTCGCGGCGGGTATCCATGGCCCGCTTTTCGATCAGGCGGTGGGCGTCGGTTTCCGTCATCCCCTCCCGCTCGATCAGGCAGCACTTGGCGCGGCTGACCAGACGCACCTGCGCGATCTTTTCCTGCATTTTGGCGTTTTCCTGCCGCAGACGCAGCAGCCGGTGGTTGCTGGCGGCGGCGATGTGGATGGCCTGTAAAAACAGGGTGTTGGAAAACGGTTTGCTCAGCAGCAGCACGCCCGCGTCACTCATGGTCCCCAACAGCTGCTCGGCGGCAGCGGCCTTTGCCAAGAGCATCACGCCCGCGTCCGTTTTCTCCACGGCATCCGCGCACAGCTCGTGGCCGAACTCGTCCGGCAGCGGCGCGTTGACCACGATGAGCTCAAAATCGGATTCCAGCATTCTTCGCCGGGCCTCGGCCCCGCTCGGCACGATCAGAGGCCGGGGATACCCCAGCTCTGCCAGCCGCGCGGAGATGTACTCGTTCGAGCTTGCACCGGCGCTGACGATCAGAGCACGTCCCATACGGATCGCTCCTTTCTTATTCCCCTCTCTTTTTCCGGTACGGCTCAGACGGCGTTGAAGTAATGAATGCGCTCATACTCCGCCGGGTCGGCGGCGTTCTTCAGCGCGGCACAGCGCTTGAGTTCCTCCTCATAGTAGCGGTGGGACAGTTCCTCCGGCAGGACGGAGCGCAGAAATTCGCTCTCCTGCGCAGCCTGAACGGCCTCCTCCAGCGAGGCGGGCAGCATTTCCAGCCCAAGGCCCTCGGCCTCGTCAGGGCGGAACAGGTTCTTGTTCACCGGCTCCTGTAAGATCATCCGGTGCTCGATGCCGTCCAGACCGGCGGCAAGGATCAGCCCGATGGCCAGATAGGGATTGCAGGCGGGATCCGGGCTGCGCAGCTCCATGCGGCAGTTGTCCCCCTTCACCTGCGGGATGCGGACGAGCTGGCTGCGGTTCTGGCGGCTCCAGCTCACATATTTGGGGGCCTCGTCGCTGCCGAAGCGGAGGTAGCTGTTGGGCAGCGGGTTCGTAAAGACGGTCAGCTCCCGGCTGTGGGCCAGAACGCCCGCCATGAAGCTGCCCGCGATGCTGTCGGGGGCGATGTCGCCCTCAAACAGGTTGCGGCCGTCCATATAAAGGGACAGGTTGATGTGGAGCCCGCTGCCCGCCTGATCGACCAAGGGCTTGGGCAGGAAGCTGGCGTGGATGCCGCTGCGCATGGCCACAGCCCGGACGATCTGTTTGAACATCATCACATTGTCGGCGGTCTTGAGCGGGCCGGCGTGGTGACAGTCGATCTCGTTCTGGCCGTTGCCGCTCTCGTGGTGGCTGTGCTGGGGGCTCATGCCCATCTGCTCCATGGTCAGGCAGATGTCCCGGCGCAGATTCTCGCCCGCGTCCAGCGGGGCCACGTCGAAGTAGCCGCCAAAGTCGATGGGCACACGGGTCGGGCGGCCGTGGTCATCGTTTTCGAACAGGTAAAACTCGCACTCGGCTCCCACGTTGCAGGTAAGGCCCAGCTTGCGGAACTTGCGGCTCATCTGGCGCAGAAAGCCCCGGCAGTTGCCGCCGAAGGGGGCGCCGTCCGGCTTCTCCACGTCGCAGAAGAACTGCATCACCCGGCCCTCGGTGGGCCGCCACGGCAGGATGGTCACGGTGGACAGGTCGGGTCGGAGGACAAGGTCGCTCTCCTCCACTTTCATGAACCCGGCAATGGAGCTGCCGTCGAAGCAGACGCCGTCCTCCAGTGCCTTGGGCAGATCGCTGGCCAATACGGCGATGTTTTTCTGGGTGCCGAAGATATCGCAGAACGCAAAGCGGACGAATTTAACGTTGTTGTCCTCCACAAAATCGAGGATGTCCTGTTGGGTCGTATAGCTCATAAAGATCCCCTCTCAAGAAAAACGCCTAAAGGCCTGCCCTCGGAAAAGAGCAGGTCTTTAGGCTGGTGTAAGAAATAGGAAAAGGAGAATGGCTAATAAATTCTACAGCCTAACGATGCGTTATGGAATGCGCCGGAAATCAGACGTAGTAGAGCATCTTGCTGTAGCTGGGCAGAGGCCAGTAATCCTCGCCGCAGATGGTCTCGGCTGCGTCGGCGGCAGCGCGCAGGGCATCCATGGCCGGGATGACGGTATCATGGAAGGCCACGGCCTTTTCGCTCTCGCTGGTCAGTGCCTCAGCGGCATCCACGACCTGCTGCAGCGTATCGATGGCGTCGCTCATGGCGTCGGCATCGTCAGAAAGCTTGGTCAGGGTCTTGGTCTCGCTGCGGACGCTGATGGACTCGCTGACAGCCAGCTTGGAAGCGGCGGTATTGGCGACTTCGCTCATGTACGCATTGACAGCGGGCAGCAGCTGCTTGCGGGCCATTTCGAGCATGGTCAGCGCCTCGATGTTGATGATCTTGGCGTAGTGCTCCATCTCGACCTCGTAACGGCTCTCCATCTCCACCTTGGTCAGGACGCCGAAGTCCTCCATCAGCTTGATGTTCTTCTCAGCGACGAGGGCAGGCAGAGCAGCCGGGGTGTTCTTCTTGTTGGGCAGACCACGCTTTGCGGCTTCGGCCTCCCACTCGGCGGAGTAGCCGTTGCCGTTGAAGATGACGCGGCGATGGTCGCGGATGGTGCGCTTGATCAGAGCGATGGCGGCGCTGGTGAAGTCCTCTGCACCCTCCAGCTCGTCGGCATAGCCCTTCAGCTCCTTGGCGACGGCGGTGTTCAGGATGGTGTTGCAGTCGCTCAGGTTCTCAGCGGAGCCGGGCATACGGAACTCGAACTTGTTGCCGGTAAAGGCAAAGGGAGAAGTACGGTTGCGGTCGGTGGTGTCCTTGCTGAACTTGGGCAGGACGTCCACGCCGAGGTCCATCTTCATCTTGACGGGACCGGCATAAGGAGAATCGGACGCGATGGCGTCGATGACGGCTTCCAGTTCCTCGCCCACGAAGATGGAGATGATGGCCGGAGGTGCCTCGTTGGCACCCAGACGGTGATCGTTGCCGGGGGTCGCGACGGAGGTACGGAGCAGGTCGGCGTACTCATCCACAGCCTTGATGACGGCGGCGAGGAAGACGAGGAACTGCAGGTTCTCCATCGGGGTGTCACCGGGGTCCAGCAGGTTCTCGTGAGAGGTGCTCATGGACCAGTTGTTGTGCTTGCCGCTGCCGTTGACGCCTTCGAAGGGCTTCTCATGCTGCAGACAGACCAGACCGTACTTCGGAGCGATCTTCTTCATCAGCTCCATGGTCAGCAGGTTGTGGTCGATGGCGACATTGGTGGTGTCGAAGATGGGGGCCAGCTCATGCTGGCAGGGAGCGACCTCGTTGTGCTTGGTCTTGGCCGGAACACCCAGCTTCCACAGCTCTTCGTCCAGTTCCTTCATGAACGCGGAAACTTCGGGGCGGATGACGCCGAAGTAGTGCTCTTCCAGCTCCTGACCCTTGGCAGAGGGAGCGCCGAACAGAGTGCGGCCGGTCAGGATCAGGTCCTGACGTGCCTCGTAGTCTTCCTTCTTGATGAGGAAGTACTCCTGCTCCGGGCCGACGGTGGTGGAAACGTAGTCCACATCCTTGCCGAACAGCTTCAGGATACGGACGGCCTGACCGGACAGTGCATTCATGGAACGCAGCAGGGGGGTCTTCTTATCCAGCGCCTCGCCGGTGTAGCTGACGAAGGCGGTGGGGATGCACAGCACATCATCCTTGACGAAAGCGTAGCTGGTGGGGTCCCATGCGGTGTAGCCGCGGGCCTCGCAGGTAGCACGCAGACCACCGGAGGGGAAGGAAGAAGCGTCGGGCTCGCCGCGCACCAGCTCCTTGCCGGAGAACTCCATGATCGCGGTGCCGTCGCCCACAGGGGAGACGAAGCCGTCGTGCTTCTCACTGGTGATGCCGGTCAGCGGCTGGAACCAGTGGGTGTAATGGGTAGCGCCCAGCTCCATGGCCCAGCGCTTCATCACGCTGGCCACGACGTTTGCCACTTCGATGTCCAGCGGGGCACCCTTGTGCAGGGTGCGCTCCAGCGATTTGTAAGTCGCGCTCGGCAAGCGCTCCTTCATGACATGTTCGTTAAAGACCTTGCTGCCGTAGATTTCCATAACATTTGCTGCCATAAATCCTACTCCTTACTTGATCTCGTGTCTTTCCCAATATCGCAAAGACCCATCTGCGTCGATGCGTCTTCACGCGAAAGCTTCTTAAACAAAACGGCGCTGCGAGTCAGGAGGTGACCCACAGCGCCGTTGCTGTCTATGGCATGATTATAGCCCACAGGGGGAAAAAACGCAATAGACAAAACTGACGATTTTGCACAAACGGTCTCCTGAAATTTTGGAGCATGCGGGAGGTAGTATGACTATCGCTTTCATTTGAGCCGCATCTCCGGGAGCTTTTCCCGATGTCCTGCCGTTTCAGATTACTTGAAACAGGAAGAACTTCAGATAGTTCGTCTCCGGGACGCCCCAGAGGATCGGGTGGTCGGGGGCCTGTTGGCGCACTTCGATCTGGCGAAGCTGACGGTGAGCGTCCTTCGCGGCGGCGTGGAGCATCTTGATGAACAGCTCCTCGGTGGCGAAGTGGGAGCAGCTGGCCGTGGCCAGATAGCCGCCGCGGGGCAGCAGCTTCATGGCGCGGTAGTTGATCTCCTTGTAGCCGCGCATGGCGTTCTCAACGGTGCGGCGGGCCTTGGTGAAGGCTGGCGGGTCGAGGATGATAAAGTCATAGGGGTGGCCCTCTTTTTCCAGCCGGGGCAGCAGTTCAAAGGTGTCCTCACAGAGGAAGTCCATGTTGTCAAGGCCGTTGCGCTCGGCATTCCGTTTTGCCATCGCGATGGCCTCCGCGCTGATGTCGGCGGCGGTAACGCGGGCTGCCCCGCCCTTGGCCGCGTTCAGCGCAAAGCTTCCGGTGTGAGTAAAGCAGTCCAACACCGTGTGCCCCGCCGCAATGCGGGCCACGGCGCGGCGGTTGTACTTCTGGTCGAGGAAGAAGCCGGTCTTCTGGCCGTTCTCAAAATCGACGTGGTAGAAAACGCCGTTCTCGCAGATCTCGGTCTGGGTGGAGGCCGGGTGCGCTTCGCCGGGCAGCTCAAACCAGCCCTTGTTCTGCTCCAGCCCCTCTTTGGCGCGCAGGGCTTCGTCGTTGCGCTCATAAATGCCGTCGATGGTCTGGCCGTCGGCCCGCAGCACTTCTGCCAAGATCGGGAAGAGCACGGGCTTGAGCTTTTCCATCCCAACGCTCAGGGTCTGGGTGACGAGGATGCTGCCAAAACGATCCACGGTCAGGCCGGGGAACTGGTCGGCCTCGCCGAAGATGACGCGGCATGCGGACAGGTCGTCCGGCTCCAGCACGGTCTTGCGGTAGCTCCACGCATACTCGACCCGGCGCCGCCAGAAGGCCGCATCGAAGGTATCATTGGCGTTGCGGGAGATGAGCCGGACGCGGATCTTGCTCTTCAGCGAAATAAAACCGGTGCCGAGGTAGGCACCCTTGGGGCTGACCACATCGGCGAGGGTGCCGTTTTCGGGCTCCGCCTCCGGGCTTTCGAGGATATCGTTCTCGTACACCCACGGGTGGCCGCCCACCAGCAGCCCCTCAGCGTGTTTGTTGACTTTGTAGACGGGATAATTGCGGGTCGATTTCATAAAACAGCTCCTCTTAAATTTCAATTCTACTTTATAATATCATAAAACCGTGCTAGAATAAATACAAAATCCAACAGAAATGAGGTCGTACAGATGGAAATCGAACGCAAATGGATGGTGAACGGCTGGCCGGAGGGCGAAGGCTTCCCGGCACTGCCGCTGAAGGAAGAGTTCGCCATGCGGCAGGGTTATATCAGCGTCCACCCCACCGTCCGCATCCGGGAAGAAGCGCTCAGGGGCGGCAGAACCGACTATATCCTCTGCTTCAAGTCCGGCGGCGGGCTGGCGCGGGAGGAGATCGAACGCCCCATCGATAAAGCCCTCTTCGAGGATCTGGAGACCAAGATCATCGCAAAGCCGCTGATCCCCAAGATCCGCCGCAGCTACCTTCTGCCGGACGGGCTGGTGCTGGAAGTGAACCATGTGGACGAGGGCCAGCCTACCGAGTTCTGGTACGCCGAGGTGGAGTACCCCACCGTCGAACAGGCCCGTGCGTGGGACCCGGCCTCCTGCCAGCTGGCGGCCTACCTCAGCGATGACGTCACCGGCCAGCCCGGTCAGAGCATGGGCGAATATTGGGTGAAGACAAGGTTATGAAAGATCACCGGCTGGCAAACGCTGTGAGTGAATAAAATAACAGAAGGCCCTCTGTCCTCACACCGCAATGGTATGGAACAGAGGGCCTTCTGTTGTTTCTATGAAATCACTTCTTCGCGGCGGCCTTCTTACGGGCGGCGCGGCTGGTCTTTTTGGCGGTGGGCTTCTTTGCGGGAGCCTTGGCGGCGGGAGCAGCCTTCGCGGGCTCGGCCTTCACTTCGGGCTTTGCCTCTTCTGCCTTGGGAGCCTCAGCAGCCGGAGCTTCCACCTTCGTAGGTACGGGTTCGGCGGGCTTTTCCTCGGCCTTGGCAGCTTCCACGACCGGCTCTGCCTTCACGGGGGCAGCCTCTACCGGCTTCTCCTCAGCCTTTTCCACAGGAGCGGCAGCGGGTTCTTCTTCCTTGGCGGCCTTAGCGGCGCGCTTTGCGCGGTCCTTCACCTCGGCGATGGTCCACAGCTGGTCCTCACCGGCGGTCTCCTGCCAGATCTGGAGCTGTGCACCGTCGGCGACGCCCATGCCCACGGTGTCGATGCACTTGCCGCTGGCCCAAGAGGAGCGCAGACGGACGGTACCGGCGGGGGTGGGTTCTACGGTCCACATCTGGGACGTGCCGCCCACGTCCTCCCACAGGTGCAGCCAAGTGCCGTTTGCGGTGCCGGTCATCATCAGGTCGATGAGCTTACCGGAAGCGCGGTTGCGGATGCGGTAGACGCCATCCCCCACGCGGACAAAGGACCACTCCTGTTCGGGCTTGTGGTCGTACTTGCCCAGACGGATGCTGTCCTCGTTCTTAGCGGACTCCACCGCCTCGATGACGCTGCCGGTACGGGCAGCGATGGTGTAAAAGCGGTCTGCTTCGATCACAGTCTGTGCAACAGTTTTCATGATAATTCCCTCCAAGTTTGTTCCTCGCGAACAAATCTTTCTTCTTAGTACTGTTAAATTATACCACTTGTCGTATTTTTTTACAAGGATTTCGACCTCCCTTTAGCACTTTTCACAAAAAGTGCCCGTTTTTTATTTTCTTTTGCAAGGTTCAACTGAACTTTTTCGTTGCTGACCGGCCGCACGAGGGGAGTTTTACCGGCGAGTATCCGGGGGTGGGGACCCACTGGACAAAATCCTACTTATCCGCTATACTAATAGTGTGCGATATTTTACCGCTCTTTTACAAAAAGAGCGGCTTTTCTATGCCATTTGAGAAAGCGAGGTCCTTTTATGTCCGCAGAAGACCGCACGGCGCAGCAATTCCGGAAGATGACCGAGACGCCCATCCCGAAGCTCATCCTCAGCCTTGCCGCACCGACGATTCTGAGTATGCTCATCACCAGCATCTATAACTTGGCTGACACCTTCTTTGTCGGCCAGATCTCCACCAGCGCGTCCGGCGCGGTGGGTGTCGTTTCCAGCCTGATGGCCATCATTCAGGCGCTGGGCTTTATGCTGGGCCACGGCGCGGGCAGCATCATCAGCCGGAGCCTCGGCAGCCAGAACACCAAGGCTGCCACCCGGTTCGCGTCCACCAGCTTCTTCACAGCGCTGACCTTCGGCCTGATCCTTGCCGCTGTCGGCCTCACTACCCTGCCCCACTTCATGATGCTGCTGGGCAGCACCGAGACCATCCTGCCTCACGCGTGCGCCTACGCGCGGCCCATCCTGATCGCGGCACCGCTGATGATGTCCAGCCTTGTGATGAACAACATCCTGCGCTACGAGGGCAAGGCCAGCTTCGCCATGATCGGTCTGGTCACCGGCGGCGTGCTGAATATGGTGCTGGACCCGGTGTTCATCTTCGGGTTCGGGCTGGGCACCGCCGGGGCGGGCATCGCCACTGCCCTGAGCCAGAGCATCAGCTTCTGCATCCTGCTGTCCATGTTCCTGCGCGGCAAGACGGTCAGCCAGTTCCAGTTCAGCGCCGTCACTCGCAGCCCGGCGGAGTTCGGCACTATCCTGATGACCGGTCTGCCCAGCTTCGGGCGGCAGGGCCTGAACAGCATCGGTGGTATGCTGCTGAACATTGCAGCCCGCAGCTACGGCGACGCCGCCGTGGCGGGCATGAGCATCGTGTCCCGCATCTTCATGTTCATCATCTCGGTGGCCATCGGCACCGGACAGGGCTTTCAGCCGGTGGCGGGTTTCAACTACGGTGCCCGCAAATACCGCCGGGTGGAAAAGGCCTGTGTCTTTACCATGTGCGCCAGCTTCTGTTTTTTGAGCGTCATCATTGCAGCGTGCTGGTTCAACGCGGAAGCCCTCATCAAGCTGTTCCGCGATGACCCCGAAGTGACCGCCATTGCCCTGCCCGCCTTCCGGTATCAGTGCTTTGCGTGCTTCCTGCAGCCGGTGATCGTAGCGGGCAACATGCTGTTCCAGAGCATCGGCAAATCCGGCCGGGCCACCTTCCTTGCGTGCTGCCGACAAGGCGTCTTCTTCATCCCGCTCATCCTTACCCTGCCCCGGATGTTCGGGCTGCTGGGCATTGAGATCTGTCAGCCCATCGCCGACGTGCTGACCTTTGTTGTCACGGTGCCCTTCCTCTTCCCCTTCCTCCACCAACTCGTCAAAACAGAAGAAGCGGAGACGGCGAAGGCTTGACTCGCTGTAACCAAATTGTAACCGCACCCAGATGTTCCAATGCAATGGAATGTCCGGGTGTTTCGTATTATAATCAAATGGGAATCCTTCCCTCTGATTTTTCCCCCTTGACCCAGTGAGGTACGAATGATGAAACAGAACCTTTTCCGTGTCGGCTGCGCCGCGCTCAGCCTCTCCATGGCGGCAGGACTGCTGGCATCCTGCTCGGTGCTGCCCCAGCCTTCCGCTCCGGCTTCCCGCCCGGCCCAGCGGGAGCAGGACGCGCCCAAGAACTACAACGCCGCTTCCCTGAAGGACGGCAAACTGCGCATCCTGTACAGCTACAATGCACCGGGCGGCAATACCATCCTCTGCGGGGACACGGTGCTGCGCCAGTCCCCTATTACAGAGACTTCCTACCTGCTGACGGACCACATCACCGGCGAGACGAACTACTACTTCTGCCAGTGGTCGGACAACTCCACCGCCAGCGGGCGGCGCTGCGGCCTGTTCGACAAGACCGGTGCGGAAGTGCTTTCGCTGGAGGCCCCTTATGACGCCGCCCTTTCCGGCGGCCTGCTGATCCTGACGACCCCGACGAGCTTTGCTGATTCCCCCGTCCACGATCATGCGCCGGGCGATGTCCGGGTCCTTGACCTTGCCACCGGCGAAGAGCTGCCCGTGCCCGAAAACGCCTACACCTGCGTTGCGGCGGGCGACCGGCTGGCGTTCGGCATCTATGCCCCCGGTGACGCCGTGCCCGACGAGGAAAACGACGACCTCTACCAGTATTCCGCCGTGCAGATACAGGAGCGGGACGGCACTGTGGTCTACCGGAACGACCATGCCGCTGTCCTTTCGGTGGCACTTTCCAACGGGGACGCTTCCGCTCCGACGGACTGGCTGGAAATCGACACCTATTCCGATGACGGAATGTCTATTGAGCAGACCTCCCTGCTGAATGCCACCACCGGCGAGGAGCGGAGCGGCTTTGTCGTCTATCTGAGTGCCGGAGTGGCCAGCTTCCAGAGCGAAAACGGAACGTATCAGCTCGTTGACCTCACCAGCACCGGCCAGAGCGAGGTACTCTGTGAGTTTGAGGATCCCATCAGCGCCTATGCCCCCGGCGTGGCCGTGACCTATCGGCAAGACCTTGGCGACTACGAGCTGCACGACCTGAACACCGGCGATGTGCTGGAAGTGCGCGACGAATCCCTCGGCACCGACACCCTCGCCGTCTACGCCAAGAACGGCACCCTCCGCGTCTATGACCAGAACACCGGTGCTGTCCTGACCGATACGGTGGTAGCGCCCATTGAGGGCTTACAGCGCACAGATCTGTATAACGTAGACAGCGGCTGGGTCTGGCTGCGCCAGTACGACAACGACTACTACGAAGTGACCACCAGCACCATCTGCGGGCCGAACGGCACGAATAAGACCCTTGACCTCGACGCCATCAAAGCCCGCTACGGGGCCGACTTCCACGGCTACCTGTGGCCCGTCACCGCCGCGGGGGGTGAGTTCTATCTCTCCGTCTCCTACCAAGGCCCCGGCCAGAATTGGCTCTATGACCTCATCGACAGCACCGGCAACGTGGTCCTTGCCGGGCTGGGTTCCTGCAACGGCTACTACACCGACACGGCCAATCCCCTGCCCGACGGCGTCTTCGTGGCGCGCAAAGGCTTCGAGTACGGCTGGATGGACCTCCACGGCCAGTGGGTCTACTGCCAGAACATCTTCTACTCCTCCGGCGACGACGCGGAGAATTACTACTTCTAAGGGAGGTATTTTTCATGAGACAGTCTAAGATTTCCCGCCGCTCTTTCCTGCTGGGTCTGGGGTTCCTTTCGTCCGCTGCGGTGCTGACCGCGTGCGGCGGGGGCAGCGCTTCCTCCAGCGAACCCGCCTCCTCTTCCCAGCCCGAAGAGCCCGCATCCTCGGCTTCCAGTGAGGTGCCCGCCGCGCCCATCCTCTCCGTGGATGAGTTCCCGGTCACCGACGGTTCCACAGCCTGTATCCCCCTCATTGCGCAGGTCATGGCCGATACCACCGGCATGGACTTGGAAACGGCCCAGAGCTGCGTGACCACCAACACGACTGCGTGGGCGTGGCGGAACCTCGGCCTGTACGGTGACAACGAGAACGGCACCAAGCTCATCATCGCGTATGAGGCCCCGGACTCGGTCAAGGAAGAACTGGCCGCAGACGGTGCCCCGCTGGACCAGAAAGCCCTCGGCCGGGATGCGCTGGTCTTCATCGTGAATGAGGAAAATCCGGTCCAGAGCCTGACCCAGCAGCAGCTCCGGGACATTTACGCCGGGAAGATCACCAACTGGAAGGAGGTCGGCGGCGCGGATGCTGAGATCGTCGCCTTCCAGCGCCGGGAGGACTCCGGCAGCCAGACCCTGTTCCAGAAGCTTCTGATCCAAGGCGGCGAGCTGATGGACGCCCCCACCGAGCTGGCCCCCACCATGATGGGCGAACTGGTGGACGACATCGCCGAGTACAACAACTCCGCCAACGCCATCGGATTTTCGGTCTACTACTACATCAGCGAGATGTACTCGAAGCCCGGTCTGCGGCTGCTTGCCGTGGACGGCGTGACGCCCTCCAACCACACCATCGCCGACCAGAGCTACCCGCTGTGCAACGAATTCTATGCCGCCATCCGGCAGGATTCCGCCGCCGACAGCCCGGAGCGCAAGGTCTACGATTGGCTCTCCACCGACGCGGGCCGCGCCTGTGTTGAGCAGTCTGGCTATGTGGCGGCCCAATAAATTCTCACAGTTTGTTTGACTTCCCTCAGAATCTTTGCTACAATGAAGAAAAAGTTTGGGTATTTCCCCCAGATTTCTGATGTGAAGGAGAACCGATCATGCTCAAACCAGAGACTTCCCACGTGGAGAGCCACGGCCGCGCTGCCCTGAAGAACTACATCATTCAAGCGTCCACCCTGTTGGAGATCATACTTTCCGGGCTGGTGCTCATCGGGCTGCTGCTCACGATCATACCACTGATCAAGTGGATGCCCGGCTTGCTGTTCGACGGCAACGATGTGGAGATCCGGTCGTTTCTGGAACGGGCGCTGGACATCGTCATCGGCATCGAGTTCATCAAGATGCTGGCCAAGCACAGCCCCGGCAGCAGCTTGGAGGTGCTGCTCTATGCCATCGCCCGCCACATGGTCGTCGGGCATGAATCCGCCATCGAGAACCTCCTCAGCGTCGGCGCTATCGCGCTGATCTTCATCGTCCGTAAATTCTTCTTCGTGCCCGCTTTCGGTGCCCATCTGCCGGATGGCCACCCTGCCCCCGACCTGACGCCAAACCAGAGCGGCATCCCCGCCGAGGAATTCCGTGAGCGGCTGCGCAAGCGCATCCACGCCGAGGATGTTTCCGACGACGAAGAGGATGAAGACCCCGAATACGAGGATATCGAGTAAACGCAACCCACACGAAAAGGGAGCCTCCCGCAATGGGGAAGCTCCCTTTCTGTTTGCTGTTGAGCTTATGCGTTGGTCACGCCGCCCTCGACCACGAGCTCGTCCTCGTAATCAATGCCGTAGGTGTCCACAAGGGTCTCCTCGTAGTCCTTGTGGAAGAACTGCTCATCGGCCAGCGACTTGATCTCATCGTTGATCCAGTCCAGCAGGGTGGTGTTGCCCTTGCTGACGGCCGGGGCGATGGTGTCCTGACTGCCCAGCGAGGGGATGCCGACGGTATAGCCGGGGTTCTGCTTTGCGAAAGCGATGACCTCGGTGTTATCGTTGGCCCATGCCACACCGTTGCCGTTCTCCAGTGCGTTCTTAGCGGTAGCGTAGGAATCGTACTTCTGCAGGGGGATATCGGGGTAGTTCTTGACCAGATAGGTCTCGGCGGTGGTGCCGGAGATGACGATCATCTGGTCGTCGGCGTTCCAGTTGTCGAGGCTGGTGATCACATTGCTGTCCGGCGAGATGACGCCCAGCGCAACGTTCATGTAAGGCAGCGCGAAATCGACTTCCTCGGCGCGCTCCGGGGTCACAGTGAAGTTGGCAAGGATGATGTCCACCTTGCCGGTCTGCAGGTACTCGATGCGGTTGGCCGCCTCGGTGGAGACGAAGTTCACCTCGACGCCCAGATCCTCGCCCAGACGGTTGGCGAAGTAGACATCGTAGCCCTGATACTCGCCGTTCTCGTCCACATAGCCGAACGGGTTCTTGTCGGAGAAGACGCCAATGTTCACGGTGCCGTCGGCCTTGATCTCGTCCAGTGTGCGGTAAACGGTATCGCCGCCCGCAGAAGCGGTGCTGCCGGAGGCTGCACCCGAAGCAGCGGTGGAGCTGGAGGAGCCGCACGCCGTCAGCACAGCAGCTGCGGACACAGCCCCCAGACCCAGCAGGAAGGAACGGCGAGTGATCTTATTGGTTCTCATAATAGTTTCTCCTTTACAAAATCTTTCCCATACTATCTCAAGCTGTACACCATTGCAGTTTCTAACACAAAAACAGGTGCGTAAGGCTGCACGAGGGGAGTTTTGCCCTCACTTCACCGCATCGAACGTGAACGTATTCAGGAACTTCTTTGCCCGCTCGGTCTGGGGGTGGTCGAAGAACTGGGCCGGTACAGCCTCTTCCACGATCCGCCCGCCGTCAAGGAACAGCACCCGGTTCGCCACGGCACGGGCAAACTGCATCTCGTGGGTGACGATGATCATCGTCTTCCCTTCCCGCGCCAAGTCCAGCATGACGTCCAGCACCTCGCGGACCATTTCGGGGTCGAGGGCGGCGGTCACTTCGTCAAAGAGCAGAATCTCCGGGTGCATACACAGTGCCCGCACAATGGCGACGCGCTGCTTCTGGCCGCCGGAAAGCTCCCGCGGGTAGCTCTTGGCCTTTTGCAGAAGGCCCACCCGGTCCAGCAGGGCTTCGGCCTCCTTCTGTACCTCGGCCTTCGGGCGCTTCTGCACCTTGGTCGGGGCCAACAGGATGTTGTCCAGCACGGTCAGGTGCGGGAAGAGCTCGTAGCTCTGGAACACCATGCCGATGCGCTGGCGCAGGGCCTGTAGGTTCTTGCCGCCGTAGGCGACGGTCTCGCCGCCCAACTGCACCCGGCCGCTCTGCACCGGCTCCAAGCCGTTCAGACAGCGCAGCAGCGTGCTTTTGCCGCAGCCGGAAGGCCCGACCACCACGATGACCTCGCCGGGTTTGACGGCGAAGCTGACATTTTCAAGGATGTTGGTATGACCATCATAGCTTTTCACCAGATGCTCTACGGTCAAAATCGGTTCTGCCATTTCCGGTCACTTCCATTTCTTTTCGAGGCAGCTCGCAAGCAAGTTGATGGGCCAGCACGCGAGGAAGTAAAGCATAAAGACGGTCAGATAGATGCCAAAGGCCGCGTTGGGGCTGGCCATGCGGTTGGCCTCGATGATCTGCTGGGAGACTTTCAGCACCTCCACCACGCCGATCATCAGCACAAGGCTGGTGGTCTTGATCATGCGGGTGATGAGGTTGATGGACAGCGGGATCAGCCGCCGCACCGTCTGCGGGATGATGATGTACCAATAAGTCTGCGCCCGGCTCATGCCCAGCGCTTCGCTGCTCTCGTACTGGTGCTTCGGGATGGCGATCAGCGCTCCACGCACAAGGTCGCTCATCTCCGCCGTGCCCCACAGCACAAAAACGATGATGGAGGCCGTCTCGCCGGGCAGGTCCCACCCGAAGGCGCGGGTCGTACCGAAGTAGACAAGGAAGAGCAGCACCATCTGCGGCATGATCCGAATGATTTCCAGATAGACCCGGAGGATGGCTTTCAGGATGGGATTTTTGAAGGTCATCAGCACGCCCAGCAGGATGCCCAGCGGCAAGCTGATGAGAACGGAGATGGCGCTGATCCGGAGCGCCACGCCGAGGCCGCCCAACAGGCGGAGCATGTTTTTGCCCTTGAACAGGACTTCAAGACCCAAATCCGGCATAGCGCACCCTCCTTTCCAGCCAACTGCCCAGCAGCGACACCGGCAGCAGGATGATGAGGTAGAACACCACCAGCAGGAACAGACACTCCGGTGTCTTGTAGTACAGGCCGATGAGGTCCTTCGCCGTGAACATCAGGTCCATCAGGCTGACCGCGCTGAAAACGCTGGTCTCTTTGAGCAGGAAGATGACGTTTGCCATGAAGGCTGGCATACTGGTGGACACCGCCTGCGGCAGGATGACGTAGCCCAGCGTCTGCAGACGGCTCATGCCAAGGCTGTAGGCGCTTTCGGTCTGGATGGGTTCAATGGCCTCCAAGCCGCTGCGGAACGCCTCCGCCATGTAGCTGCCGCCCAGAAATGCCAGACCCGCGATGCCGCAGATCTCGGCGTTGGTCTTGATGCCGACTTTCGGCAGACCATAGTAAATGAAGAACAGCTGTACCAGAAGCGGCGTGTTCCGGCTGAGCTGGATGTAAGCTCCTACGATCCGGCGAAGCACCGGAACTTTATCGTATTGGAGCACGGCACAGACAAGGCCGATGCCGATGGACCATAAAATGCCGATGACGCCCAGCCGCAGCGTGAGCCACGCGGCCTTTTCGTACTGCGGCAGATATTGCGCGATCACGTTCCAGTCCATTGCCGTCCCCTCCTTTTGTCAGAATTTCCGGTCCGCCGGGCCGGAGCAGCAGGTTTTTACATCGGTTTGTGCGCTTTCCCTTTTCCCCGGCTCGTTTCCCGTTGGCCGTATGATATACCCATTTTCCTAGAATGTCAATAGGTTTATAGGATTTTTTGGCATTCGAATTTTTTTGTTTTTGTAATGATACCTTATTTCGTTGATTTCAAGCCTTCCCGTTTCATCTAACCTGTGGGAATGTAGCAGTTTTGCACAAGAAAACAGAGAGAAACGCATAAAAAAACAGACCATCCAAAGATGGTCTGCAGGAAGGATTCGAACTTCGTCAAAGGACCCGGTGCGGACAGCAGCCCGGAGCCTTAAAACGCCAGCGCCGGGCTGATCTCATTTCGGCGCTGGGTCTGGACAACGCAGTCCTTATCGGGCACGACACCGGCGGCGCCGAGGGTGCTGAAAACGGTCTGCAATGCCAACTGGGGGGTGTTGTTCTCCTGCGAGAGGTGGCAGAGCGCGAACTTTTCGCAGCCCTCTTGGATGAGTTCCAACAGCTTCGCCGAGCACTCGTCGTTGGAGAGGTGGCCCCGCTGGGACTCGATGCGGGAGCGTAAGTAGTAGGGATACGGGCCGCTGCGGAGCATGTGAAGGTCATAGTTGCTTTCCAGTGCAACGAGGTCACAGCCGGACAGCGCCTCGTGCACCGGCGGCGTCAGCACGCCAAGGTCGGTGGCGATGGTCATGGTCTTGTCGTCCGGGGTGTGGATGCGATAGCCCACGCAGGGTACATCGTGGCTGGTGGGAAAGGCCGTAACGCCGAAATCACCGATGTCCTCTTCCCCTCCGGAAAGGCTGCGCAGCTCGCAGGAGACGGGCACGATGCCGTTGGCGTCCAGAAAATCCAGCGTCGCCGCCCCGCCGTAGACCGGCAGCGGATTCTTCTTGAGGAAGGTGGACAGCCCCTTGACGTGGTCGCTGTGCTCGTGGGTGACGAGGATGCCCGCGCAGTCCGAGATGTTCAGGTCCAGCGCCTTGAGGGCCGCACTCGTAGTGCGCACGCCTTTCCCCATGTCGATGATGAGATACCGCTCCCCGCAGCGCACCACGCTGCTGTTGCCGGAGGAACCGGAGTATAATGAGATGAATTCAGACATTGATCTCCTCATAAAAGCAGCCCACCGCGGGACCGCAGTAGGCTATGATTGACTGATACTCTGTACAACCTCTCAGTCGGGCTTGCGCCCGCCAGCTCCCCTAGTAGGGGAGCCTTTGGCATAAAGATGAACTAAAATCGGCTGCCAAGGCCTCCCCTCATTAGGGGAGGTGGCATCGCGTCAGCGATGACGGAGAGGTTTATTTCATTATTACATCGCCGATTCCAGCGCGGCGGGCGCACGATCCACCTTGCAGATGTCGGCACCAAGGCCGCGCAGCTTCTCCACGATGTTCTCGTAGCCGCGCTCGATGTGGCCGATCTCCTCGATCTCGCTGGTGCCGTCGGCCATCAGGGCCGCGACGACCATGGCCGCGCCGGCACGCAGGTCGGAAGCGCGGAGCGGGGCCGGAGTGAGCTTCTCCACACCCTCGAAAACGGCCACCTGACCGTCCACCTGAACGTTCGCGCCCATCTTGCGCAGCTCGTCCACATAGCGGAAGCGGTTGTCCCAGACGCTCTCGGTGATGGTAGAGGTGCCCTTGGCCACGCTGAGCAGCACGCCCATCAGGGGCTGCATATCAGTCGGGAAGCCGGGGTGGGGCATGGTGTTGATCTTCAGGGGCAGGATATCGCCGGTGCGGCGGACGCGGACGGAGTCATCAAACTCCTCCACCTCGACACCCGCACGGCGGAGCTTTGCGGTGATGGGTTCCAGATGCTTCGGGGTGACGTTTTCGATGAGGACATCGCCTCCGGTGGCAGCGGCAGCCACCATATAGCTGCCCGCCTCGATCTGATCCGGGATGATGCTGTAGGTGCAGCCGTGCATCCGCTCGACGCCGCGCACCTTGATGACATCGGTGCCCGCGCCGCGCACATCCGCGCCGCACATATTCAGGAAGTTTGCCAGATCGACGACATGAGGCTCCTTGGCACAGTTCTCAAGGATGGTCTGGCCCTCCGCCATGACGGCGGAAAGCATCCCGTTCATGGTCGCGCCGACGCTGACCTTATCGAAGAAGATATGAGCGCCGGTCAGGCCCTCCTTGGCGCGGACCGTGATCATGCCGTAGTCCACGCTGTCCTCCGCGCCGAGGGCGCTGAAGGCCTTGAGGTGCTGGTCGATGGGGCGGGGGCCAAGGTTACAGCCGCCGGGCATGGCCACCTGCGCCTTGCCGTAGCGGGACAGCAGCGCGCCGAGGAAGTAGTAGCTGGCGCGCATCTGGCGGGACAGATCGTCCGGCACATTGGTGCTGGTGAGGTGGGTGGTGTCGATCTCGTAGGTGTTCCGGTTCAGCATCCGGATCTGGGCGCCAAGGACGCTCAGGATCTTCAGGCTCACCGCCACATCGCTGATATCGGGCAGATTCTCAATGACGCAGACGTCACCGGCCAGAATGGTGGCCGGCAGGATGCCCACAGCCGCATTTTTGGCGCCAGAGATGGTGACCGCGCCGTGCAGGGGCTTACCGCCCGTAATAACAAACTTTTCCAATTTTATGATCTCCTTGTCGTGGGGCTGCGTGTGACCGCCCCCAAAGGGTTCCGTTTCTCTTCACTCGTTACATCCGATGCGTACCAAAAGGGCAAAAGCCCTCATGATATGCTATCTTATTATACACAACTTCAGCCAAAAAGCAAAGACCCATTTGCACAGCAGGGATTATTTTCTGTTTTGCCCAGAAAAAATGAAGATATTCTGTGAATTTGTTCGTTTTTTCAAAAATCTGCCAGAAACTTCGACAGACTGCACGATGCAAACCGCCCTTACCAGATGCAGTCTTCGCAGTGGGTCTCCTTGATCCAGCCCAGCTGATAGGCTTTGACGAGCTGCTTCAGGTCATGCACGCGCTCCCGCAGCGCCTCGCCCTCGTCGGTCTCCTCCACGAGGATGCGGTGGTTCTCGGTCTCCAGAATGTTTTTCTGAGAAATGATATCGATGTTCTCGTTCACAGCCTTTTCGGCGCTCTCGAAGGGCTGATGGGTGCGCAGGGACATGGTGCGGCTGGAGTAGACCAGCGTGTACCCCGCGATGCCGGTCTTGTCGTGGTAAGCGCGGCAGAAGCCGCCGTCGATGACCACGAGCCGTCCCCCGCCCTTGATGGGGCTCTCGCCGCTCTTTTCGCGGACGGGAACGTGACCGTTGACGATGTGGTTCGTGCCGGGCAGACCGAACTCGGCCAAGATGCGGCGGCAGGCGGCCTCCTCGTTATACCATGTATAATAGGGGTCCTTGATCTCCTCATAGGTAGCGGGGTCGGCGATGTAAATGCGCTCAAAGGTGGTCATGGCGCTGCGGCCGAACAGCGGCGACAGCTTGCCGCACCACAGATACCACAGGAAATCCTGTCCGCTCTGGCGGGCGGCAGAGCCGTCCGGCGCAAAGTAGCCCCGGCGGGCACGCTCATCGCAGTAATCCATCAGGGCACGGCCGGAATAGCTGTGGCCCTCGAACCGCTCCACGGCGAAGCTGCCGTTTTTGGTCATGGGCACGACGCCGTGGTAAAGCAGGTTGCCGTTTTCAATGTGGTAGACGCTGCCCTTGGCGTACAAAAATTCAATGTGCTGCTGTAATTTCTCGCTCTGGCGGAAGGACTGCACGAGCTTGTCCAGCACCACTTGCTCGTCGGGGTTGAGCTTGGCGGGGTCGGCGGGGTCCACGGTGGGGAAGCTGGTATCC
>OJKW01000157.1_pt1 | contig 65465 bp, 54 predicted proteins | sample 1596591 | NCBI WGS metagenome assembly OJKW01 (sample SAMEA4350166, study PRJEB24818) | metagenome | biome: human; feature: gut; material: faeces | place: Denmark | collected 2013-09 | reverse complement strand
GCACGAGACGCTCCGCGGCTTTAAGGAGATCCTGTCCGGCAGCATGGACGAGTACCCCGAGGCGGCCTTCTTCAACGCCGGCACTATTGACCACGTGATCCGCAAGGCGGAGCAGATGAAGAAAGGCGGCATGTGATGGCAGCGCCGTTCCATCTGGATATTCTGGCGGCCAGCGTCCCGTTTTACCGGGGTGACTGCGTATCGCTGGTGCTGCCCACCACCGACGGCGAGTACGGTATTCTGGCCGACCACAGCAACGCCGTGGGCGCCGTCACCGCCGGTGAGCTGCGGTTCGAGACGGCGGAGGGAGAGCAGCGCCGCGCCGCCGTGGCCCCGGGCCTTTTCAAGGTGGAGAATGGCCGTGTGCTGCTGCTGGTGGACGCGGCCGAGCGTCCCGAGGACATCGACGTGAACCGCGCCCTCCGCGCCCGTGAGGAGGCGGAGGAGGAACTGCGCCAGAAACGCAGCATGGCGGAATACCACCTGGCCCAGAGCCAGCTGGCCCGCGCCATGAACCGTCTCCGCGTCAGCGGCCGCGGCTGAGAAACAGCAAAAAGCGAAAAAAGAACGTCCCCGGTGGGGACGTTCTTTTTTCGCTTACAGCAGCCTGCTGATACCCACAAACAGGCACCCCAGGCCGAAAAACGCCGCGATCAGCAGCAGGACCACCGGCCAGAACCGTTTGCCCATCACCTGCGGGTCCATGAACGGGTAGGGGTAGCAGCGCTTCGTGTGGCCAATGGGCTTTCCCGTGGCCCCACGGGCCATACCGAAGGCAAAGTAGGCCAGCGGCAGCACCAGCCACCAGACGGCGTGGCCGATGGCGAGGCCGGACTTGTCCTGCCACAGCAGCCACTGCACCACCGTCAGCCACGGCACAGCGTAATGGACACACAGGTTGCCGAAGCTGCTGAATCCGATGTCTGACAGCGCCTTACCGCTCTTTTTCGCCGATGGCACCAGCACCCACTGGTAGATGAGGTGGGTCACGAAGATGCACAGCGTCATGCTCAGGGCCACACCGGCGGAGCTGAGCCACCGGAACACGCCGCACTGTGGATCGTGGCCGCTGACCCCCAGCGTCAGCTGGTACACCGCCAGCAGCAGGTTGCTGAGGTTGGTGTAAAAGACGAAGAATCCAGGCCGGATGCGGCCCGTCACCGGCAGCGTGGAGTGAAAATACAGTCCCACCAGTCCCAGCAGGCCCAGAAACAGCGCGGACAGCCGCAGCATCATTCCGCCCTCAGCTCCTTCAGCCGTCCGATCTCACGGGCGTAGCCCGCCAGATCGTTGGGCGTTTCCAGAATAAAGGGCAGGTCCCGCAGGGCGGGGTGATTGATGATGCGGCCAAAGGCCGCCTCCCCCAGATAGCCCTCGCCGATGCGGGCGTGGCGGTCCTTGTGGGCGCCCAGCGGGTTCATGCTGTCGTTGATGTGGACGGCCTTCAGCCGCTCCAGCCCGATGACGCGGTCGAACTCCGTCAGCACGCCGTCGATGTCGCCCGCGATGTCGTACCCCGCGTCGGAGATGTGGCAGGTGTCCATGCACACGCCCATCTGGGTGTTCAGCGCCACGCGGTCCAGTATCTCCCGCAGCTCCTCGAACCGGCCGCCCACCTCGGAGCCCTTGCCCGACATGGTCTCCAGCAGCACCGTGGTGTGCTGCTCCGGCTTCAGGATGGCGTTCAGCGTCTCGGCGATCTGGCTGACGCCCACCTCCATGCCCTGCTCCGTGTGGCTGCCCGGGTGGAAGTTGTAGTAGTTGCCGGGGAGATATTCCATCCGCTTCAGGTCGTCCGCCAGCGTCATGCGGGCGAATTCGCGGGTGCGCTCCGTTTTGGAGCAGGGGTTGATGGTGTAGGGCGCGTGGGCCACCAGACGGCCGAAGCCGTTGGCCTGCGCCAGCGCCAGAAACGCCGCCGCGTCGTCGGGGTCAATGGCTTTCGCTTTACTGCCCCGGGGATTGCGGGTGAAGAACTGGAACGTGTTGGCGCCGATGGACAGCGCCGTTTTCCCCATGGCCAGAAAGCCCTCCGAGGCGGACAGATGACAGCCGATGGTCAGCATAGTTTTTCTCCTTTCACAGGGCCAGCGTCCGGACGTCCGCCCTGCCGTTTTCAATGGTAAGGATGCCGCAGGTGGGGTGCAGCGGGTCTCCGGCGGCCCCGGGGTTCAGCACCAGCAGGGCCCCGTCGTTGTCCACCAGAGGCCGGTGGGTGTGGCCGAACAGCAGCACCTGCGCGCCGCACTCACGTGCCGCCCAGACAGCCCGCATCACGTCGGACTTCACGCCCCGCGTGTGGCCGTGGAGCATCAGGATACGCACGCCGCCCAGCTCGATGAGCCGCTCCGGCTGGTCGCAGCTGCCGTAGTCGCAGTTCCCGGGCACGCCCTCCATGGGCAGCATGGGAAACGCCTGCCGCAGCTTCTCCAGATCTCGCTGGCAGTCGCCCAGATGCAGTACATAGCCGGGGTGTACCTGCTCCACCGCTTGTATCAGTTTGTCCACTTTCCCATGGGAGTCGGATACCACCAAAACATTCATAGGCCCCTCACACTTGATGTAATGGAGGGTATTTTACCACAAAGCGGTTGAAAAAACAATTCATTTCCCGTATGATTAGGGCAGTTGAGAGGAGGTGTTGTCATGACCGGAGGTGTGGTGGAGCTGGACCTGCACGGCATGAATACCTATCAGGCCCAGATCGCGGTGGATGCGGCCCTGCGCCGCGCCGGAAACGGCACGTACCGCCTGCGGCTGATCCACGGCTATCGCGGCGGCACGGCCATTCGGGACATGCTGTGGCTGACCTACGGGCGGCGCAGTCAGGTGAAGCGCATGGTCAGCGTCAGCGAGGGCGTCACGGAGCTGGTGCTGCGGGAATACTATTGAGAAACGATTTCCGTGAAAGAGGTGTAAAGGTATGAAGCTTGCACAGATACAGATGCGCGTGGGCCCTGACAAGGCGGCGAACCTGCGCCACGCGGAGGCCCTGCTGGCCCGGGCAGCGGATGCGGACATGGCGGTGCTGCCGGAAATGTTCTGCTGTCCCTACGACAACGCCTGCTTCCGCGCCTACGGCGAGCCGGAGGGCGGGCCGGCCTATCAGATGCTGTCCCGCGCCGCAGCGGCCCACGGCCTGTGGGTGGTGGGCGGCTCTCTGCCGGAGCTGGACGGCGATAAGGTGTACAACACCAGCTATGTGTTCGATCCCACGGGCCGCTGCGTGGCCCGTCACCGGAAGATGCACCTTTTCGACATCGACGTGGCCGGCGGTCAGCGATTTCGCGAGTCCGACACCCTGTCGGCAGGAAATGAGATCACGGTGTTTGACACGCCCTGGGGCAAAATGGGGCTGTGCATCTGCTTTGACCTGCGGTTTCAGGAGCTGGCACAGCTGATGGTGCTGGAGGGCGCACAGGTACTGCTGGTACCGGCGGCCTTTAATATGACCACCGGCCCCGCCCACTGGGAACTGCTGTTCCGGCAGCGCGCGGTGGACGGACAGCTGTTCACCGCAGGCACTTCACCGGCGCGGGACGAGACGGCATCCTACGTGGCCTGGGGCCACTCCATCGTCTGCGACCCCTGGGGCACGGTGCTGCACCAGTGCGGCGCCGGTGAGCAGGTGGTGGTGACGGAGCTGAACATGAGCCGTGTGTCCGCCATGCGGGAACAACTGCCCATTCTTTCAGCGCGCCGGACGGACGTGTACGGCGTCCGAAAAAAGTGATTGCCACGGGGGCATCAGACGGTGTATAATCGCAAAAAACATGAGGCGGGAGGACGTTCATGATGAAGAAGAATTATAAAGAGATGACAAAGCCTGAGCGGCAGGCGGAATACGCGGCTGTCAAGGCGGAATTCGAGGGGGCGAAGGCCCTTCATCTGGAATTGAACATGGCGCGGGGCAAGCCCAGCCGCCAGCAGCTGGACATGGTGACGCCCATGCTGCAGGTGCTGACCCAGCCGGAGCAGTTTGTATCCGACGGGGTGGAGACCCGCAACTACGGCGAGGTGGCGGGTATTCCCGCGGCGCGGAAGCTGTTCGCCGACATCCTGGGCTGCAAGCCGGAGCAGGTGTTCGTGGGCGGCAATGCCAGCCTGCAGCTGATGTACGATGCCATCTCCAAGGCGTTCACCCACGGCCTGCTCCACAGCGAGAAGCCCTGGGCCAAGCTGGATACGGTGAAGTGGATCTGCCCCGTCCCCGGCTACGACCGGCACTTTAAGGTGACGGGCAGCTTCGGTGTGGAGATGATCAACGTGCCCATGACCGACCAGGGTCCCGACATGGACATGGTGGAGGAGCTTATCAAGGATCCCGCCGTGAAGGGTATGTGGAACGTGCCCAAGTACTCCAATCCCGAGGGCGTGGTGTACTCTGATGAGACCATCCGCCGTCTGGCGGCCATGAAACCCGCCGCACCGGACTTTATGCTGATGTGGGACAACGCCTACTGCATCCACGAGTTCGACTGTGACTTTGTACCGTTCTCCGATATCATCGGCCTGTGCGCCCAGTACGGCAACGCCGACATGGTGTATGAGTTCGCGTCCACCAGCAAGGTGACGTTCCCCGGCGCGGGCGTGGCGGTGATGGCGGCCAGCGAGGCCAACATCCAGTATTTCTCCAAGCTCATCAACATCCAGACCATCGGCTATGACAAGGTGAACCAGCTGCGGCACGTGCTGTACCTGCAGGATCGGGAGCACACGCTGGCGCTGATGAAGCGGCACGCGGCGGTGTTGGCGCCCAAGTTCCACGCGGTGCTGAACGCGCTGGACAGTGAGATCGCGCCCCGTGGCATCGCGGACTACAAGCGGCCGGTGGGCGGCTACTTTATCAGCGTGGACACCATGCACGGGTGCGCCAAGCGCACGCTGGAGCTGTGCAGGGAGGCGGGTATCACCATGACCGGTGCGGGGGCCACGTTCCCCTACGGCAAGGACCCCAACGACAGCAACATCCGCATTGCGCCGTCCCTGCCGCCGGTGGCGGAGCTGGAGCAGGCCATCGCGGTGTTCTGCATCTGCCTGCGCCTGGCGGCGCTGGAAAAGCTGGGCGTGTAAGAATCTGACTGTGTAACTGTGTATAAGATTGAAGAGCGCTGCGGCATGGCCGCGCGCTCTTCAATCTGTCAAAAACCTGCCCGGTCACAAATATCGGAGGGAAGGATAGTGTGAAAGGGAACCGTTAGGGTTCCCTTTCGCGTTCAATCACCCGCCGCAGCGGCCAAAATCGCAAAACAAAATACTGTTTTTTATTTTGCGATTTTGCTGGCAGCTTGTCAGAAAAGTCCGAACGGACTTTTTTGACAAGCTGAAGAGCGCTGCGGCATGGCCGCAGCGCTCTTATGTTTTGCTGCTTTGTCAGGGGCGATTTCCCGCGTCCTTGCCTCCGGCGGAGGCTGCGATCTGAGCAAGTGGCGGCGATGAAGCAAACAGGGGCGGGCAGCACTGCCCCCTTTTTGCAATCCCTTTATTCCAGTGCGTCGTGGCTTTCGAACACGTCGTGGATAGAGCCGCAGCGGTCGGCGGTGGGCGGTGTCTCCGTCGGCGCAGCGCCCTTTGCCATTTGCAGCTCCTGCCACTTCTCCCGGGTGATGAGGAGCTGTCGGGGCTTGGAGCCCTCGAAGGGTCCGACATAGCCCCGCTCCTCCATCTGATCCACCAGCCGGGCGGCACGGGAGTAGCCCAGCTTCAGACGCCGCTGGAGCATGGACACGGAGGCCTGCCCCGTCTCCAGTACCACTTCCACGGCGGCGGGCAGCAGCTCGTCGCCGTCCTCGCCGTCGACAGGCGCATCGGATGCGGCGCCCTTGCCCTTGTCGGACTTGGCGTCCACCGCCTGCTGGATCTTCTCGATGACATCCTGATCGTAATGGGCCTCGCCGGCGGTGTCCTTGACAAAGGCCACCACACGCTCGATCTCCTCCGGTGTGATGAAGCAGCCCTGTACGCGGGTGGGTTTGCTGTCGCCCAGCGGGGAGTAAAGCATATCGCCCTTACCCACCAGCTTTTCCGCGCCGGGGGTATCCAGAATGATGCGGGACTCCATGGAGCTGGCCACGGCGAAGGCGATGCGGCTGGGAATATTGGCCTTCATCAGGCCGGTGATGACATCGGCGGAGGGACGCTGGGTGGCCACCACCAGATGCATGCCGGCGGCACGGCCCATCTGGGCCACGCGGCAGATGGACTCCTCCACCTCCTTGGCAGCCACCAGCATCAAATCGGCCAGCTCATCGATGACCACCACCACAGTGGGCAGCTTCTTCACGTCCTCGTCCGTCTCGGACAGGGCGTTGTAGCCCGCCAGGTCCTTGACGCCCTTTTCGGAGAACATCTTGTAGCGCTTCATCATCTCGAACACCGCCCACTGCAAAGCGCCCGCGGCCTTCTTGGGGTCCGTGACCACAGGGATCAGCAGGTGGGGGATGCCGTTGTAAGGCGCCAGCTCCACCATCTTGGGGTCCACCATGATGAAGCGCACCTCGTCGGGGGTAGACTTGTAGAGAATGCTGACGATCAGGGAGTTGGTACACACGGACTTACCGGAGCCGGTGGTACCGGCGATCAGCACGTGGGGCAGGCGGGCAATATTGCCCACGATGCTGCTGCCGCCAATGTCCTTGCCCACGGCGAAGGCCACGGGGGACGGGTGGCGGGTAAACTCCCGGGACTCGATAACATCGCGGATACGGACGGCGGTAACGGTGCGGTTGGGCACCTCGATGCCTACCACGGAGATCTTGTTGGGCACCGGCGCCACACGGACGCCGCTGGCGCCCAGCGCCAGAGCGATATCGTCGGACAGGTTTGTAATCTTGCTAAGCTTCACACCCTGCTCCAGAGTGAACTCGTAGCGGGTGACACTGGGTCCGTGAACCACGTCGCCCGCGGTGGCGTCCACGCCGAAGGAACGCAGGGCGTCCGCCAGGCGGCGGGAGTTGTTGCGCAGCTCCGCGCCCACCTCGGTGCAGTTGTCGGTGTGATTCTCCTCCAGCAGGGTGATGGGCGGGTAGCGGTAGATCTCCTCGCCCTGGGCCAGCTCCTGCTCGATGGCCTGCCCCACTTCCTGGGCGGCAGATTCCACCTCCTGCTGGACCTGAGCCTTCTTTTTCTTCTCGGACACCGGCTCCTTCACCGCTGCGGCCTCCTGTACTGCGGGAGCGGCAGGAGCTGTCGATGCCGCAGGGGCTGCCGGTGCGGTGGGGACGGCGGGCGCGGCAGCGGCGCGGTCCAGCACCTCGTCCGGCGTCCGGACGGCGGCACTGCGGCGGGGGAAGAAGTCCTTCTTCTCGCCGCTCTCCATGGCGGAGGATTCGCCGTCCAGCGGGATGTCGATGTTCACCCGCCTTTTGGCGGGCTTCTCTTTCACAGGCTTCTCCGGTACAGGCGCTTTCCGCGGAGCCGCAGGCTCGAAGCCCTCCAGATCGTCCTCGTCCTCGTCCTCCCAGCGGCTGCTGCGGTACTCCTTCATTTTATCCACGGCCTGCTGCGGCGTCATGTGCAGTGCGCCCAGCAGCGCCGCCACCAGCAGCACCACGAACACCACCACAGACACCACCTTGCTCAGCAGCGCCTCGCTGCCCAGTGCCAGGCCGCCGGCCACCACGCCGCCGCAGGTCAGGGTCTGTCCGTCCTTCCACAGCTGGGGCAGCAGGCCGCTGCCCAGCTCATAGGCCGTGCGGCACAGCAGCAGGTGGCACAGCATTCCCGACAGCAGCGGCACCAGCAGGGTGCAGGTGGTGCGCAGGATCACGGGGCGGCCCTGATGCCGCAGCTGGATCACCGCCACGGCCAGCAGCGCCGGCGCCGCCAGAAAATACCCGTAGCCCAGCGTGCCCTTCAGCACCTTGGCGATAAACGTCAGGAGCAGGGCGTCCACCTGAAAATAGCTGACCAGTACGCACAGTGCCAGCAGCAGGCAGACCACGCCGCCGATGAGCCGCGCCAGTCCGTTATAGGCGGGCGGCTCCGGCTTGGGCGGCGCCTTTTTCTTTTTTGTGGTCTTCTTTTGCGTCGATGCCATAGTTTTCCTCACTTCATCTCACTTGACGGCCTGCAGCACCAGCGTCAGGATACCCACCGCCCAGCAGTAGTAGGCAAACGCGCCGAAGCGGCCCTTGTCCGCCACGTATTTCAACAGGCGGATGCACAGATACCCCGATACCGCGGCGGTGACAACGCCCAGCAGGTACATGGGCACCTCCGCCGTGTTGATGCCGGACTTCACCGCGTCGCTCAAGGACAGGATATTGGCGCCCAGCACCGCAGGAATGCTCAGCAGAAACGAGAACCGCACGGCGAACCTGCGCTCGTAGCCCACGAAGCAGCCGGCGGTGATGGTCATGCCGGAACGGGACACGCCGGGCAGCGTGGCCACCGCCTGGCCCACGCCCACCAGCAGGGCGTCCAGCCACGTGGCGCTGCGCTCGGTCTTGCGGCCCTTGCGGGCCCGATCGCACAGGAACAGCAGAAAACCGGTGACGATCAGCGCTGCGCCCACGAATACCATATTATCGGCAAGCCCCTGCACGCTTTTGCGGATGGGCAGTACCGCGAACAGCGGCAGTGTGCCCACGATGATGAGCAGGATCAGCCGCCGCGCCGGCGGTACCGGCGACGGTGTGGAGCGATGGACAAGGTCGCCGATGCCGCGGAAGAACTCCACCACCATGTCGCAGATGTCCTTCCAATAGGCGGCGAACACCGCGATCAGCGTACCCAGATGGAGCAGTACGTCGAAAAATTCCGGCACGCTGCCTGCGCCCTCCAGGCCCAGCAGGTTCTGTGCGATAGCCAGGTGGCCGGAGCTGGAGATGGGCAGGAACTCCGCCACGCCCTGTACCAGTCCCAGCAGGAATGATGTTACGTATGTCATAACCACACCTCACGTGTTATTTTCAAATACTTTTCGTTATATATTGTCGCAATTATCCCATTTGTTGTCGGAACGTTTACCATAACAAGGATACTATACCATAGATATGGGGAAAATGCCACTGGAATTTGACATCCGCCGCCCGCGGAGGATAAGAGTTCCCTATTATGCTATTTTTTTAGGCAAAGCAACGCCATTGACGAAATTCACAAAAATACGATGGACAATTTCTACGGCTTGACCGTTGTGAGAAACCTGCTTTTATGATATCCTGATGCAAATAACGCAGAGGGCCATCCCTGCGGTATACCGGATAGTCAACAGGGGAGGCCGCAGGGGCTTCCCCTGCCTGCATATTCCGAGAAAGGCGGTGAGTGAACTGTACCGTGAAAAAATAGAGAGTCTTCAGGCGGAGGAGAGCCGTCTGCTGGCGCAGAAGGCTGCGGCGCAAAGCGCGGCGGCGGAGACGGTGCGGCAGGCGGAAAAGGACGGCGCCGCGCTGGTATCCCAGGCCCAGGAGGCGGCGCGCCGCGCCGCGGCCGACGCCCTGCGTCAGGCGGAAGCCCAGGCCGAGGCGGAGCGGCAGGCCATGCTGGATCGCACCGAGAAGGACTGCGAGGCCCTGCGTGCCGCGGCTATGGCGCGGATGGACGACGCCGTGGACTACCTGCTGGAAAAGGTGGTGAAGCGGTAGATGGCCATTGTCAAAATGAAGCATTTGCAGGTGCTGGCGCTGGAGCGTGACCACGATGCCATACTCCGCCGTCTCCAGCACATGGGCTGTCTGGAGATCAGCGAGCCGGATATACAGGCGCTTCCCGACACTTTGCACCGGTGCGATACTGCGGCAGCGGACCTGCTGGCCCGCCAACGGCAGCTGCAATCGGCCATAGACATCCTGCGCCGCACCGCGCCGCCCCAGAAAACGGGTCTGCTGACACCGCGTCCCCGCATCTCCGAGCGGGAATATCTGGATGAAGCGGCGCTGGCATCAGAGCTGGAAACGGCCCAGCACATCAATGAACTGGCGGCGGACGTAAACCGCCTCACCGCCAAGGAGACCCAGCTCCGCAGCGAGCAGGCCGCCCTGACACCCTGGCGGAGCCTGGATATCCCGCTGGAGCTGACAGAGACGCGGTGGTGCGACATCACCACCGGCACGCTGCCCCCCTTCGCCGTATGGGAGGAGATACAGGGCACGCTGAGCCAACAGGTGCCGGAATCGGAGGCATACCTGCTGTACGCTGACCGGCAGCAGCAGGGCATCCTCTTGCTGACCCACAAGGCCGTGACGGCTCAGGCGCTGGAGCTGCTGCGCAGCTTCGGTTTCTCCGGCGGGCAGCTCAAGGGCCGCCATGGTACGCCGGAGGAAAACCTGACGGCGCTGGCGGACAGTCTGCGTCAGACCGCCGCGGAAAAGGACGCCGCCCTGCAGGAGCTGGCCGGCTTAGGCGGGAAGCTCCCCGACATGCAGCTGTGCAGCGACCGGCTGAACTCCCGTCTCATGCGGGAGGAGACCCGGAAACGGCTGATGACCGATGGCTGCATCGTGGCCTTTGACGGCTGGGTGCCAGCGGAGAAGCTGCCGCAGTTGACGGCGTGGCTGGACACACTGGACTGTGCCTACGACCTCAGCGACCCCACGCCGGAGGAGATCCCCGACGTGCCGGTGGCGCTGAAGGGCAATATCCTGACCCGCTCCATGAACTGCATCACGGAGCAGTACTCCATGCCCGCCTACGACGGCGTGGACCCCAACCCCGTGATGGCACCGTTCTTCATCTTCTTCTTTGGCATGATGATGGCGGACATGGGCTACGGCCTGCTGATGATCGTCGGCTCCCTGCTGTTCCTGAAGAAAAAGCGGCCCGATGATCGCAGCTTTATGGAGATGATCTTCTGGTGCGGCATCATGACGTTCATCTTCGGTGCGCTGACCGGCGGCTTCTTCGGGGATTTCATTCCCCAGCTGTGCAAGCTCATCGATCCCGCCAGCACCTTCACCATGCCGGCACTGTTCGACCCGCTGAACGACACCATGGCCATTATGGTGGGCTCGCTGGTGCTGGGCGGCATTCAGGTGTTTACCGGCATGACCGTCAGCGTGGTGGAGAAATGCAGGAACGGGCATTTCCCGGACGCGCTCTTTGATGAGATCACGTGGTGGATCATCCTGGCCGGCGGGGCCATGGCCCTTCTGGGCGTGGGCAGCGTCGGCGGCGTGCCGGTGGTGCTGTGCGTCGGCGGGCTGATGCTGCTGTACGGCGCGGGCCGCGGCAAAAAGGGCTTCGGCAAGGTCACAGGCGTGGTGGCCGCCGTGTATAACGGCGTCACCGGCTTTTTCAGCGATATCCTGTCCTACGTGCGGCTGATGGCGCTGATGCTGTCCGGCGCGGTGCTGGCCCAGGTGTTCAACATGCTGGGCGCCACTACCGGAAACATCGTGCTGTTCGTCATCATCGCACTGGTGGGCAACGCGCTGAACCTGGCGCTGAATCTGCTGGGCTGCTATGTCCACGATATGCGCCTGCAATTTCTGGAATTCTTCGGACGTTTTTATAAGGACGGCGGCAAGGCCTTCCGTCCCCTGCGCATGCAGGCCAATCATGTAGAGATCATAAAGGAGGAACACGTACAATGAGTATTCTTGAATCCATCGGCGGACTGGGTTTCGCCATCCTGGGTGCGGCGCTGACCGCCGGCCTGTGCTGCATCGGCTCCGCTAAGGGCACCGGTATGGTGGGTGAAGCCGCCGCCGGCCTCACCAGCGAGGACCCCGACAAGTCCACCAAGTGCCTGATTTTGCAGGTGCTGCCCGGTACTCAGGGCCTGTACGGCTTTGTGGCCCTGTTCCTGGTGCTGGGCCAGGTGGGCGTACTCAGCGGCAGCGCCGTGGACATCACCCTGACCCAGGGCCTGTCCTTCTTCGCCGCCTGCCTGCCCATTATGCTGGGCGGCTGGCTCAGTGCCATTTTCCAAGGCCGTGTGGCCGCCGCCTCCGTCAACATCGTGGCCAAGCGTCCGGAGGCCGCCACCAAGGGCATCATCTACTGCGGCATCGTGGAGTTCTACGCCATTTTGTCTCTGGTGGCCACCATCATGATCTCCCTGAACATCCTGAAGTAAGGTGGGTACCGTTATGAACGGACTGGAAAAGATCGTGGCCCGCATGGAGGCGGATACCAGGGCGGAGTGCGATGCGCTGACCGCCAGCGCCGCCGAGAACGCCGCCGCCATCCTGCGGGACTGCCGGGCCCAGGCGGACGCTGTGGCCCGCGACAGCCGCCAGCGGGCGGAGGCTCAGGCGGCGGAGCATCTGGAGCACCTCAACGGCAGCAGCCAGCTGGCCTGCCGCCAAAAAGTGCTGGCCGCCAAGCAGCAGCTGATCGATGAGGCCTTTGCAGGCGCCGCCCAGCGGCTGTCAAGTCTGCCGCAGGCGGAGTACATTGACCTGCTGGCCGCGCTGGCCGCCGAGAATGGCAGCGGCGACGAGGAGCTGCTGCTGTCCGTCAAGGACCGCGAGACCGTGGGTCCCGCAGTGGTGAAGGCCGCCAACGCCAGAAAGGCCGGCGCCGCCTTCCGTCTGTCGGAGGAGACCCGCGAGACCGGCGGCGGACTGGTGCTGCGGCGGGGCCGCGTGGAGCTGAACTGCAGCTTCACCGAAAAGCTCCGCCAGCTGCGGCAGGAGGAATCCTCCGCCGTGGCCAGGCTGCTATTTGACTGAGAGGGGGCGTCCCTTTGACAAAACCCAGAAAGGACACGGACTACCTGTTCCTCTCCGCCCGCATCCGGAGCCTGGAGAAGGACCTGCTGACCTCCCAGCGGCTGGAACAGCTGCTGCAATCCCCGTCGGTGGAGAACTGCTCCCAGCTGCTGAGCGATCTGGGGTACGCCCCCATCCGTGACGAGGCCTCGCTGCAGAGCAGCCTGAAGCGGCAGCGGGAGGCGGTGTTCGCCGAGCTGGAGCGGTTCATGCCGGAAAAGCAGCTGCTGGACGTGTTCCGCATCAAGTATGATTACCACAACATCAAGGTATTGCTGAAAGCGCCGGAGGGAGCGGAGCGCCTGCTGATGGACGCGGGCACCATCCCCGTTTCGGAGCTCCAGCGCAAATACGCCGACAGCGGGAACTGGCAGTTCCTGCCCCGCGACATGGCAGAGGCCGCCGGAAAGGCCGCCGCCCTGCTGGCGGAAACCGGCAGCGCCCAGCGCAGCGACTGTCTGCTGGACCGTGCCTGCTTCCAGAAGCTGCGGCAGCTGGCGGAGGAAAGCCGCTGCGTCTACCTCCAGACCTACGTCCGCGCCATGATCGACGCCGCCAACCTGCGTGCGCTGGTGCGGGCAGAGCGGATGCACATGGATCCCGGCTTTTTGCAGGAGGTGCTGTTCGAGGGCGGCAGCGTGACCCCCGACGCCATCCGCGCCGGTGCGTCCGAGCCCGCCGCCCTGTTCCGCAGCACCGCTCTCCGTGAGGCCGCGGAGCTGGGTGAGGCTGCCGTCAAGGGCGGCAGCCTGACGGACTTCGAAAAGGCCTGTGACAATGCGGTGCTGCGCACCGCCGCAGGCGCCAGACGGGTGCCCTTCGGCGTGGAGGTGGCGCTGGGCTACCTCATTGCCAAGGAGGCGGAGTGGACGGCCGTGCGCATCGTCATGGCCGGACGGCTGGCGGGGCTCAGCGCCGACGCCATACGGGAAAGGCTGCGTGACACATATGTATAAGATCGCTGTATTGGGTGACCGCGACAGCGTCCTGGGCTTTCGGGCTCTGGGGCTGGACGTGTTCTTCGCCGATGACGCAGAGACGGCGCGGAAAACACTGCACCGTCTGGCGCAGGAGAGCTACGCCGTCATCTACGTGACGGAGCAGCTGGCCCAGAGCATGGCGGCGGAGATCGCCCGCTATCAGAATGACATGCTGCCCGCTGTCATCCTCATCCCCGGCAAGAGCGGCGCGCTGGGCCTTGCGGACCGTGCGCTGCATGCAGCCGTGGAACGCGCCGTAGGCGCGGATATTTCCTGAAAGGAGCAGAAGAATGGGTAAGATCATCAAAGTCTCCGGCCCGCTGGTGGTGGCCGACGGCATGGCGGACGCCAGCATGGCGGACGTAGTGCGCGTAGGCCCCCAGCATCTGATCGGAGAGATCCTGAATATGACCGGCGACCGCGCCTCCATTCAGGTATACGAGGAGACGTCCGGCCTTGGCCCCGGCACAGAGGTGGTCACCACCGGCGCGCCTCTCAGCGTGGAGCTGGGTCCGGGCCTCATTGAGAACATCTACGACGGCATCCAGCGCCCGTTGGAGGAGATCGTCCGCCGCGTGGGCGCCAACATCACCCGCGGCATCCAGGTGCCGCCGCTGGACCGCGAAAAGCTGTGGTCCTTTACTCCCACCGCCGCCGTCGGCGACGCTGTGGCAGGCGGCGATGTGCTGGGCACCGTGCCGGAGACAGAGTCGGTGCTGCACAAGATCATGGTCCCCAACGGCGTCAGCGGCACGGTGTCGTGGCTGGCGGAGGCGGGGCAGTACAACATCACCCGGCCCATCGCCCGCATCCGCACCGCTGACGGTGCAGAGCGTGAGCTGACCATGGTGCAGAAGTGGCCGGTCCGCGTGGGCCGCCCCTACAAGAAGAAATTCCCGCCGGAGACACCTTTGCAGTCGGGCCAGCGGGTCATCGACACGATGTTCCCCATCGCCAAGGGCGGCACTGCCGCCGTACCCGGGCCCTTCGGCTCCGGCAAGACCGTGGTGCAGCACCAGCTGGCCAAGTGGGCGGACGTGGACATCGTGGTCTACATCGGCTGCGGCGAGCGGGGCAACGAGATGACCGACGTGCTCCGCGAGTTCCCCGAGCTGACGGACCCCCGCACCGGCGAAAGCCTGATGAAGCGGACGGTGCTGATCGCCAACACCTCCGATATGCCCGTGGCCGCCCGTGAGGCGTCGGTCTACACCGGCATCACCATCGCCGAGTACTTCCGGGACATGGGCTACGACGTGGCCGTCATCGCCGACTCCACCTCCCGTTGGGCTGAGGCCCTGCGCGAGATGTCCGGCCGTCTGGAGGAGATGCCCGGTGAGGAGGGCTACCCCGCGTATCTGGCTTCCCGTCTGGCCCAGTTCTATGAGCGGGCCGGCGTGGTCCGCTGCATGGGCACGGAGGAGCGCACCGGCTCCCTCACTGCCGTGGGTGCGGTGTCGCCTCCGGGCGGCGACCTCTCCGAGCCGGTGGCACAGGCCACCATGCGTATCGTCAAGGTGTTCTGGTCGCTGGACGCCTCCCTGGCCTACCGCCGCCACTTCCCCGCCATCAACTGGCTGAACTCCTACTCCCTGTATCTGGACGCGGTGGCCCCCTGGTTCAACGAGCATCTGGGTCCTGAGTTCATGAAGGACCGCAACCGCGCCATGCACCTTCTGCAGGAGGAGAACGAGCTCAATGAGATCGTCCAGCTGGTGGGCAAGGACTCCCTGTCCCCCAAGGACCAGCTGACGTTGGAGATCGCCCGCATGCTGCGGGAGGACTTCCTTCAGCAGAACGCCTTCATGGATGTGGACTCCTACTCCAGCTTTGACCGGCAGCTGCGGCTGCTGGCGCTGATCCTGCACTACGAGGACCTGTGCCGCGACGCTATTGCCAAGAATGTGGAGCTGCCCGCCCTGTTCGCCATCCCCGCACGGGAGCGGCTGGGCTGGGCCAAGTACGCCGCCGCAGAGGAGTACGCCGCCAACTATCAGCAGGTACACGACGAGATGGACAGTGAGATCGCCGCCCTGATCGAGAAAGCAGGTGAGGACGCATGATGAAGGAATACCGTACCATCCACGAGGTCTCCGGCCCCCTGATGGTGGTTGAGAACGTGGAGGGCGTCACCTACGACGAGCTGGCGGAGATCCAGCTCCACAGCGGCGAGGTCCGCCGCTGCAAGGTGCTGGAGGTCAACGGCGACCGTGCCGTGGTGCAGCTGTTCGACTCCTCCGCCGGCATCAATCTGCGGGACGCCAAGATCCGTTTTCTGGGCCATCCTTTGCAGCTGGGCGTGTCTGCGGACATGCTGGGCCGCGTGTTCAACGGCATGGGCGAGCCTATCGACGGCGGTCCTGCCCTGCTGGCCGACAAGTACATGGACATCAACGGCCTGCCCATGAATCCCGCCGCACGCGACTACCCCAATGAGTTTATCCAGACGGGCATCAGCACCATCGACGGTCTGAACACCCTGGTCCGCGGCCAGAAGCTGCCTATTTTCTCCGGCTCCGGCCTGCCCCACGCCAATCTGGCAGCCCAGATCGCCCGTCAGGCCAAGGTGCTGGACGACAGCTCCAACTTCGCCGTGGTGTTCGCCGCCATCGGCATCACCTTTGAGGAGTCGGAGTTCTTCGTCCGCGAGTTCAAGCGCACCGGCGCCATCGAGCGCACCGTGCTGTTCACCAACCTGGCCAACGACCCCGCCGTGGAGCGTATCGCCACGCCCCGCATGGCCCTGACCGCCGCTGAATATCTGGCGTTCGAGCAGGACATGCACGTGCTGGTGATCCTGACGGATATCACCAACTACGCCGAGGCGCTGCGCGAGGTGTCCGCCGCCAAGAAGGAGGTCCCCGGCCGCCGCGGCTACCCCGGCTACCTCTACACCGACCTTGCCAGCATGTACGAGCGGGCCGGGCGGAAGCTGGGCTGCAAAGGCTCCATCACCATGATCCCTATCCTGACCATGCCGGAGGACGACAAGACCCATCCCATCCCCGACCTGACCGGCTATATCACCGAGGGCCAGATCATCCTCAGCCGCGACCTGTACCGCAAAAACATCCTGCCGCCGGTAGACGTGCTGCCCTCCCTTTCCCGTCTGAAGGACAAGGGCGTGGGCGCAGGCAAGACCCGTGAGGATCACGCCCCCACCATGAACCAGCTGTTCGCCGCCTATGCCAGCGGCAAGGAGGCCAAGGAGCTGATGACCATTCTGGGCGAGGCAGCCCTCAGCCCCACCGACCTGCTGTACGCCAAGTTCGCCGACGAGTTTGAAAAGCGCTACGTCTCTCAGGGCTTCGACGAGAACCGCACCATCGAGGAGACGCTGGATCTTGGCTGGGAGCTGCTGCGGATGCTGCCCAGAAGTGAGCTCAAGCGTATCAAGCCGGAGATGCTGGACAAGTACCTGCCGGAGAAGGAGTGACCGCCTATGGCCGGAAAGACTGTCAATCCCACCCGCATGGAGCTGACCCGGCTGAAGGGCCGTCTCAAAACGGCCCGCCGCGGCCACAAGCTGCTGAAGGACAAGCGGGACGAGCTGATGAAGCAGTTTCTGGAGATCGTCCGCCGCAACCGGCAGCTCCGCGCCAAGGTGGAGCAGGGCCTGAAGGAGGCCAACGACGCCTTCACCGTGGCCTCCGCTGTCATGGGGCCGGAGATGCTGGAGCAGTCGCTGCTGCGGCCCCAGCGCTCCGTGTCGCTGGATGTGGACGCCCGGAACATCATGAGCGTCAACGTGCCGGTGTTCACGTTCCACACCGAGGGCGGTGAGGGTTCCCTCCTGCCCTACGGCTTCGCCCAGACCAGCGGCGAGCTGGACGCGGCGCTGGAGAAGATGCAGGCGGTGTTCGCCGATATGCTGGAGCTGGCGCAGGTGGAGAAATCCATGCAGCTGCTGGCGCAGGACATTGAAAAGACCCGCCGCCGTGTCAATGCGCTGGAATATGTGATGATCCCGGAGACGGAGAAGAACATCCGCTATATTACGATGAAGCTGGACGAGAACGAGCGCGGCAATACCACCCGGCTGATGAAGGTCAAGGATATGGTCTTGCAGGACGCCCATCACTATCAGCCATAAACACGAGAAAAAAAGAGGAGACACTGTGCGTCTCCTCTTTTTTTATTCCACATCGTCGGCCCATTCCTGCAGCGCCGACTGGATCAGCGTATCGCCGTCGGTCAGTCCCCAGCTGTGCCACCGGGCCAGCGCACTGCGGAACGGATACACCGCGCCGCCGGACTGCGCGTAGTTGCACCAGCTCTCCAGATACTCCCATTCCGGCGTCAGCGTCTCCGCGTCGTACAGCACGTAGGCCCGCAGGTCCTCCGCGCCCCGCAGGCGTGACCACTCCGCAGTGATGGTGCTGCGCAGGCTGCTTCCGAAGAAGCTCTGGCTGGTGTAGCTGCCGCTGTCCAGCGCGGCGAAGTCCGCCGTGTACGTCTGCCCCTGCCGGCTGCATAGCACGCGGCCGCCGATGATATTGCCACGGGTCCAGTTTTCGTCGTCACGCCATATCGGCCAGAGCTCCATGCTCTCCGTCAGAGCCAGCCCCTCGGGCCGCGCCGCGATGTGGTGCAGGAACACCACCCGCTGATAGCCGTCCCGGGGCAGCACCACCGCCACGTGGATCATGGTGCAGACCTCCTCCACGTCGTAGACGTGGTAGGTATAGCGGTACGTGCCGTCCTCCTGCTTCTCCGCGCTCTGGTACTGCCAGGTATTGGGCGTATCCTCGTCCCAGACACCGGTGGTCACCACCCGATATTTGTCGCCGTCGTACCGCGTGTCGGTCTGTGTAAGCACCTCGCTTGCGCCGGACATCGCGGCCACCTCCTCGGCAGTCAGGTCGTCCAGCACATTCTGCGGCATACCCAGCGCCAGCAGCTCCGCCCGGATCGTCTCGTCCTGCGGCGCATCCTGACGCACCTGCCAGTCCATGGGATACCGCTGCCCCAGCAGCATGGCCAGTATCACCGCCGCCAGCGTCACGCCCAGATACCCCCACAGCACCGTCGTCATCGAAAGGCGCACCGGCGCGGCGTGGACGGCGTAGCCGGTGTCCTCCAGCGAGCGGGAGAGCTTCACCAGATTCCGCAGGATCACGAGGTACACCGCCAGCACCGGCAGCACCAGCAGCCAGCCCTCCAGGCCGATCATGGCCAGTGCCATCAGCACCGCGTAAAAGGCAGCCAGTGCTCCGGCGGCGGGCGCGGCAGGCTTCTCCGCACCGGCGGCGCGGGAGACGCCCACCATGCCCCGCCACAGGGCGATCAGCGTCGCCTGCATCAGCGCCATATCCGCATAGGCAAGCGTCAACCCCTCCTCCACCGGCAGCGCCGCCAGCACCATGGCGGTGCTGCGCAGGACGGCGGCGGCAATGGACAGGCCGTAGGCCCACCGCAGCGCCCGATTCTCCTGCCGCAGTGTGCGGAAGCCCAGCACCAGCAGGATGCAGCCCAGCGTGGGCAGGATGTAGTCCAAATACAGAAGCTGCAGCGTCAGCGTCTTCAGGGCGATGCCCCACACCACGCAGCTCATGGCACTGCGCCACGGGCTGACATCCGCAGGCGGCGGCAGGGTGTCGGCGCTCTCTGTCAGCAGCGCGTCAAATCGCAGATCGTCACTCACAGAAGTCACCTCCCAACAGCTCCCGCAGCTTTTGCCGCAGGCGGTACAGCCGCCCCTCCACGCCTCGCTCCGTCAGTCCCAGCTCGGCAGCCATCTGTGCGGTGGACTGGCAGTAGTAATATTTCCGGTAGAACAACGTCTGTTCCCCGTCGGTCAGGCTCTTGACTGCCCTGACCAGCAACCGGGAGCGCTCCTGCCGCAGCAGGGCATCCTCGGCGCTGCCCGCGCCGTGGGGCATATCGTCTGTCAGCGCCGTCTCCGTCCGCAGGCCGCGGGCGCGGTTGAGCGCACAGTTGCGCGCCAGCACTGTCAGCCATCCGCGCAGCGTCCCCTTGGACGCGTCGAAGCTGCCCGCCGTCTGCCACAGCCGCACCGCCACGTCGGCAAAGCATTCCTCCCTGTCCCGCGCATCCGGCAGGATGGGCGCAATGATATACCGCAGCAGCGGCCCATGGCGGCGCAGCAGCGTCTGTAAGGCCGCTTCGTCGCCGGAGGCGATCCTGTCCATCAGGGATCTATCGTCCACTGTCCCACCACCCTTCGTGTCTCTCTGCCCTATTATACACGGAAAAGACAGAAAACCCACGAAATGTTTTTTCGGAAAAGGTGTTGACATAGGGGGCCTGATGTGGTAATCTAAGTATTGCCTGATCCGCCGGTGTGGTGGAATGGTAGACACAGGAGACTTAAAATCTCCCGGCAGAAATGCCGTACCGGTTCGAGTCCGGTCACCGGCACCACCGGTACAAGTTCTATATCGCGGAGTAGAGCAGTTGGTAGCTCGTCGGGCTCATAACCCGGAGACTTTTCCGATTCTTCGGAGCTCTAAATTCCGCAAAAACTCTATATCGCGGAGTAGAGCAGTTGGTAGCTCGTCGGGCTCATAACCCGGAGGTCGCAGGTTCAAGTCCTGCCTCCGCAACCAAACAGGAACCGCAAACCCATTGATTTCAAAGGGTTTGCGGTTCTTTTTGTTTTAACCGCACCCTTAAATCTCTTTGCTCATTTTGCTGTGACACCAACCGACACCAATGTGTCAGCGTCCTGCATTGTTCGGGCTTTCGGATATTTGATGTTGCGAAAGTGTGGTTTTCTGATACTCTTTCATGCTCTTGACACCAACGATTGACACCAACCGTTTCCCTGACACCAAATGACACCATTTTCGTTGGCAAGCCATACCGAAAAAAAAGCTGCTCATTTGAGGTTGTTTTTCAATTCTGGCGTGGATGGCTTTTGCTTTGACTCCAACGCGTTGGTGTCAAAATCAGCTTGCCTGAGCTTGTTCCTCGTTTGCGTTGGTGTCAGCGGTTGAATCGTGAATTTGCGGCATAGCTGTATTGGTGTCACCACTCAGTTCCAGTCCTTGGATATCCTCTGCAGCGATGCTGATGGCCGGCTCTTGATTATGCTGGGCATCCTCTATGGTGCTAATAATCGGGTCTTGAGTCTGCGGTACATCTGCGGAAGTATCATCGGAACTGCCGCTTATACTGCTGCAGCTCATATAGTTGCCTCGCATTTTCTCCATGCTGATCTTCTTATGATCCGGAAGAACATGTCCATAGAGATTAAGCGTAGTTGATGCCTGCGCATGACCCAGTAATGCAGACAAGACCTTAATGTCCATACCTGACTCCAACGCTCGTGTCGCAAACGTATGACGCAGCGCATGGAAGTTCGCAGACTCGATTCCGGCAGCGGCTACTATGCGCTTAAAAAGCGTTTGGTAGACTTTCGGATCGTTGTGATGGCCCAGTGGCGTGGCAAAAATATAGCCCTGATCCTGATACTCTGATCCCAGTGCATCCTTTAGAGCGTTCTGCTTTTCTTTGTATGCCATCAAGTCGTCCCACAACTCATCGAACAATGGTATCTTTCGCATGGACAACTCAGATTTAGGCGAACGCACAACGATTTCCGTTGATGGAGTTCCTTTTTCTTTTTTAACGAGATGCCCTTTTTCATCAACCTTCTGCAGTCTGCCAAGTGTCCGCCTGACGTAGATGTAGTGTTCTTTTTCATTTACATCTTTCCAGCGCAAGGCAAGCAGTTCACCCAAACGAACCCCGGTACTGACTGCAAAGGTTATCCCATAGGCATGCAATTCATCAACACGGCTTACAGCGTCCTGTAATACCGCCTGCTCTTCCACGGTTAGAACGCGCATTTCTTTGGACTTGACCTTTGGCAATTTGACATTCAAAGTCGGATTTCTAAGAATCTTGTGGTCAGCAACTGCTTGGTCTAATGCCGAATGAAGCATATTGTAAATATTCCGCAACGTCTTCGGAGCTAACCCCTTCTTCTCTTCTGTACCGGCTTTTTCCTTAAAGAACTTCTGGAGATCCCTGGTGCTCAAAGATGTCAGCTTTATTTGCCCTATCTCCGGGACAAGGTGTATCCGTACATATCCTTCATAGGAGATGTATGTTGACCGCTTCACCGTTGGCAGGGCATATAACTCCAACCATTCTCGTAGCCATTTTTCCACACTGTATTTGTTGGGTTCTACGTAGGCACCCTTTGCAATCTCATTTAGTATCTCGTTGAGTTTTTGCCTCACCTCCTCGAAAGAATCGCCATAGACCGCTCTCCGTTTACTTTCCACTGTATAGCGCCCCATGTAGCGGCCATCTTTGCGTTTTGTAATGGAGCCTTCTCCATTTGCTTTCTTTTTGCCCATACTTTTATTGATCCTCCTTACTGTCGTACAGGCATACAAATCATACCATGTGTGATATAAACCTTTAGGTTTTTCCACACATAATATCTATACGACTTTCCGAAGGAAAACTCAACAGGAATCAAAGCAAATAACAAAAGTGCCTTTTATGTATTGTTGCGTTCTTTACCAAAGTTGCCATCCATCCACTCCAAAAAGTGCTTTTTGCTGATGATGATTCTTCTGCCAACTCGGATTTTAGGAAAATCATACCTGTTTACGACCTCATAAGTCTTATTTTTAGAAATGCCCAAAATCTTTGACAATTCGCGCGGGCCAAATACCATAGGGATATCTTCTATATCTTTGTAGTGATCCATATCACATCTCCTTATATCCTTTTTGGCACCACCTACCGGCCCATTTCCTGCGCTCTCTTCGACCGCGTATTAGCAGGCTGCCGCTGTGCGGCACTTATGCGGTGGGTGCGCTCCCTTATGTTCTCGCACACTATCCGCCGCTCCTGTATAACCTCCGGTGGGGCTGTTCAGTTTTCAAGGTACATGTAATAGCACCAGCCATCTCCTGACTGGCTTATCCTTACACTAAATAAAAAGGAAGCAGGAGGCGTTAATTTAACATTCGTAGGAAAATTTTTTCAAATTCTCTATATGAGCGATATTATTTCTTGACTACTACAACATATTGTGGTACTATCACCATGTAATTGTTTTTGTGCACCGCCTATACGGGCATTTCAGAGCATTTCTGAATCGCACACGTTGTTAAGTTTGTATTTGAAGTCAGCAATACCACTCTGCCATAGAGCAGTGGTTTGTTGGCTCTTTTTTTATTATTGGGAATCATGTTCCCACTGCGAGAATGACACCGGCCTTGCCATCGGCAGGCGCAAGTATCCAAAGAGGATCGGGATGTCATTCTCGCTTTTTTTATTTGCCCAAATGCCGAAAGGCTTTGGAATATATTTGAAAGGTGGCATCCACATGAGCAGAAAGAACAACCACAGCACACGCCGGTATCGGTATCGAGGAGGAGACCGGCGCAGGCAGAAACTCAGGAAGACAGAGCAGAAAGCAGCAAAATACCGCCGCAGCTATACCCGCGTTGTACCCCATCAGATGGGACAGCGGAGGGCATAGCCATGGCAGTCGCAAGCGAGCCTTACACACCGTCAGTACTGGTCGGCACGGAGGGCCTTCCGGAAAAAGAATGGCTGGAGTATCGGCGCAGAGGGATCGGCGGCAGCGACGCGGCCGCCATATTGGGGATATCCCCGTTTGCTACGGCACGGGATCTCTACTATGACAAGCTGAAGATCGTGTCGTTTGACGACTCGGAGAGCAACTGGGTAGCCAAGAAAATGGGGCATCTGCTGGAGGATCTGGTAGCAGAGATATTCCACGTAAAAACGGGGTATCGCATCTACCAGATCAAGAAGATGTTCTATCATCCGGTGCATACGTTTATGCTGGCGGATATTGACTACTTTGTAGAGCTTCCCGGAGGGCGAACCGCGATCCTCGAAATAAAAACCACCAACTATAATGCAAAGGATCACTGGTGGTCTGAGGACGGACAGGAGATCGTTCCCCTCAACTATGAAGCCCAGGGGCGGCATTATATGGCTGTGATGAATGTTGACGAGGTCTTCTACTGCTGCCTGTACGGCAACAATGAAGATGAAATTATCATCCGTCATATCGACCGTGACCGGGACTATGAGGAGGAGCTGATCGCGCTGGAGCAGGATTTCTGGGAGAACCATATTCTCACCGGTACGCCTCCTCCCTACACAGAGGACGGCGACCTGATCCTTAACAGCGTCAGGCGTCATTTCGGGCCTGCTGACCCATCGGCACCGGAGCTGATACTGGAGGGGAATATGGCACTGCTGATCCCCCGGTATCTGGAGCTTCAGGCCCAGCGCAACTTGGAAAAAAGAAACTATGAGTGCATCGAAGCGGAAATGCGGCGGCTGCAAGGCCGTATCGTCGCAGAAATGGGACGGAGCTGCACGGCTGTCTGTCAGGGGCGTGAAGCGGCTTACAGCATCAGCTATAAGCCTGTACGCAAATCCGGCATCAGTAAGGACAACCTACAGCGTTTGCAGGCGCAGCACCCGGACATCTACGAGCAGTACGTCACTGTTTCGGAAAGCCGACGCTTCTATGTGAAAAAACAACGAGAGGAGGCTGCATGAGTTGGCTTATACAGGCATCTATGAACGGACGATCTTCTATAACCCTGTCAACAAGTACAGCGTGATCAGCGTAAAGACCTCAGACCGTTCTATCCCAGAAAAAGCTCGCAGCGCGTACCGGCATCGGGACAATATGATCCATTTTGCCGCCGTGGGCTATGAGCTGCCGCGCACCGATCAGGTCAGCATGATACTGGACGGCGAGTGGAAAGAGGGCAAAAACGGCTTTCAGCTGCATGTGACGAAATGTGAGGAGGTCGTACCTCAGACCCGCGAAGGGATCAAGGGGTATCTTTCCTCACGACTTATCAAGGGCATTGGCGGCAAGACCGCCGAGCTGATCGTAGACCGGTTTGGCGCAGATACACTGCATGTGCTGGAAAATGAACCGGAGAGGCTGCTGGAGATACGGGGCGTCAGCAAGGCAAAGCTGGAGGAGATCATTGCCTCCTATAACGAGAGCCGAACCCTTCGTGATCTGATGCTGCTGTTGGCCCCCTTTCAGATCACCCCCACCACCGCCACGAAGATTTATGACCATTTCGGCGCACACAGCGTGGACATTCTGCGGGATAACCCCTTCGAACTCTGTCAGATATCCGGATTTGGCTTCAAGCGCGTGGACGCGATCATGCGAAAGAACAATTGGCCGCTGAACTCACCCATGCGTATCCGCGGCGCGGTATTTGCCGCGCTGGAGGGTGCAAAGGGAGATGGCGGTCATCTGTATCTGGATGCAGAGCAGCTTCGCAAGGAGTCCATGGCTCTGCTGAACAGCATGATCCCCGTTCCTCAGATGCGGGTAAAGGCAGATGATCTGGAGGCTGTGATCGACGACATGCTGCTGCAAGGCAAGATCATTAACAGCAACGGCAACTATTATCTGGTCAAGACCTTCGCGCAGGAGGACGAAACCGCCCGCAGCATCGCAAGGCTGCTCTGCCGCCCGGTAGAACGGGTGGATGTGCAGGACTTGCTGACAAGGGTACGGCGTCAGTTGGGGGTCGAGCTCTCTCTGCGGCAGACGGAGGCTGTTCACATGGTATTCCGCAGCGATCTGTCCATCATTACCGGCTCACCCGGTACCGGCAAGACCACCGTCCTGAAAGCGGTCATTGAGGTGTTCAAGCTGCTGAAGCCATCGGAGAATATCCTGCTGGCAGCCCCCACCGGCCGGGCAAGCCGCCGCATGGCGGAGAGTACCGGCGTAAACAATGCCAGCACGCTGCACAGCCTGCTGGGACTGTTTGGTGAGGATGGCGGCTTCCGGAAAGGTGAAGAAGATATGCTGGATGCAGGCCTTATCATCGTGGATGAATCGTCTATGATGGATATGTGGCTGGCACGGCAGTTCTTCTCCCGCATTGGGCAGAACACAAAGGTGCTGCTGGTGGGCGATGCAGACCAGCTGCAAAGTGTCGGAGCAGGTGATGTGTTCCGTGAGTTGATCGACTGCGGGCTGATCCCTGTGACGGTGCTCAATGAGATATTCCGTCAGAAGAAGGACAGCCTTATCGCCTATAACGCGCAGAAGATCAACAACAATGACACCGGCTTTTTCTACGGCAATGATTTTACTGTCTGCAAATGCGCCAACCAGGAGGAAGCCGCCGAACATCTGCGGAATCTCTATCTGGCACAGGTGAAGCAATACGGTGTAGACCGCGTGCAGATCCTATCGCCCTTCCGCTCCACCGGCGCGGCCTCCGTTGACCAACTCAACGAGGCGATCCGAGAGCTGGTGAACCCGCAGACGGAGGAAGCCGATCTGAAGGTGGGCAGCCTCTATTTTCGGGTAGGTGATAAGGTGATGCAGAACAAGAACAGTATTAAGGCGTCCAATGGCGATATTGGCTTTATCCGCAGCTTCCGCCATGATGAGCGGGACGGTATGCGCATATCGATCCAGTTTTCGCCCACGAGGGTCGTGGAGTACTCCATGGAGGAAATGGGCCATGTGGAGCTTGCCTATGCTACCACCGTCCATAAGGCGCAGGGCAGTGAGTTTGATGTGGTACTATTCCCTTTGCTGAGGAGCCATGCCCGGATGCTGACGCGGAGCCTTGTCTACACGGCTATCACCCGCGCTAAGTCAAAGGTCATTCTGGTGGGTCAGATCGGCATGCTCTACATGGCGGTTCACAAAGACGATACCGGAAAACGCAACACGCAGTTAGGACACAGGATCTCACTCTATACCAATACGTTCAAAGTGCAACAGCGCAGTGCTTGAGTATCACTGTGAATATTTTGTAAAAATGAGGCAAGCGCGTTAAATCTACGCCCTGTCTCATGTTTTTATTTAGAAAGGAGCTTTTGAAATGAATACACCCGAATCCACTTTGTTCAATGCTGTCCCCGTCGTGTCTGAGCTGAACCGTGTCGCAGGCTTCGATCCGTTGCGATTCTTGAAAAAGACTGCCAACGGACACGAGCTGGATCTGCGATATAAAAAGCTCTGGTTCAGGCTGAAATATCCCGCCGGACGCACGCGGCTGACGCCGCTGCGCATCACGGATCAGTTGGCGATCATCGAGGCAAAGGTATTCTTCGACAAGGATGATGCCGACCCCGCCAGCAGCTACATTGCCACCATGACACAGGAAAACGCACCTGCCGGTCTGTATATTCAGGCTGCGGAGCATGATGCTCTGGACATGGCGCTGACCAACGCCGGCTTCGGCGTCCAGTTCGCACCGATGCCCAAGGCGGATACGCCTTACGCAGAGCCGATCACGCCTGTTATGCGGAGCGAGCCGGCCCCTGCACCTCAAGCGGCAGCGGAACAGGTCAGAACGGAACCTGCTGCGGTACGGGCCGACATTGAGCCTGTGGTCGTACAGCAACCTGAACAGGAAGTGGTTCACCTTGCAGAAAAAGCCGTACCTGACACGGCGCCGGTGGAAGTCTCTGCGGAACAGCCTGCGGAGGCCGTTGTAGAGCCTGTGGTAGAAACGGAACTGCCCTTCGTATATGACGAGCCAAGTGCCGCCAGTTATACCAAGGACATGGATGTGGATACCATCTGCACTCTGATGACCGAAGCGGAGGCCGAGGAGATCATCGTGCCCATCGGCACATGCAGCGGACAGACGCTCAAGCAAGTCGCCGAGCGGCGGCCAGCCAGCCTCAAGTGGTATGTGAAGGGCTATTCCGGGGATGACAATATCCTGCGGGCCGGTGCCAAGCTGATGCTGGACAAGCTCCAGCGTCTGGCAAATGCCAGCTGACAGACGAATCGTTCGAGATGATGGTAAGGAGGTGGCGCGGTGGCGCAGCCACAGGAGTTCCCGTTCAATATCATGGATGTGGCTGAGCTGCTGCATCTGCATATCCGGCGCAGACAGGCGGACAGCGTATATGCCGACTGCCCGATCTGCGGTGATAAGCGGGGGAAGATGAACATCAACTTTGCTAAAAACCTCTGGCGCTGCAACTACTGCAACGAAGGCGGCGGTATGCTGTCTCTCTACGGAAAGGTATACGGGATCAGCAATTCTGAAGCCTACCGTGAGATCTGCGACACGCTGCAAAACGGCCTTACGGCGCCGGAGTACACCGCAAAGGTGCTGCCGGAGCAGACGGCGATTGAGCAATCCGTCCTTGCCTCACCGCAGGAGATCCACCAGACATTTTCCATGCTGCTGGAGCTGTTGACGCTTACGCCTCAACACCGCAAGCATCTCCGGGAGGTGCGCGGGCTGACCGACGAACAGATAGAACGGCTGGGGTACAAAAGTACCCCGCCCTTCTACCTGTGCCGGTCACTGGCGCAAAAGCTGCGCAGCCGAGGCTGTAAGGTGGAGGGCGTTCCCGGCTTCTATGTAGGTAAGGATGACAAATGGACGGTCAACTTCAATTCCGTCACGGCAGGGATCATCATCCCCGCCAAAGGTATTGATGGGATGATACGCGGCGCACAGATCCGGTTGGACACGCCTATCCGAGATCAGGAGAGCGACCCCGACAAGAGCGGGACAAAGTACCTGTGGCTATCCTCCGCTTCCAAGAAGCGCGGAGTATCCTCCGGCAGTCCTGTCCATTTCGTGGGCGATCCCTTTGCGCGGGTTGTCTATGTGACGGAAGGGCTGTTGAAAGCGGACGTGGCCCACTTTCTGATGGATCGCTCCTTTGCAGCCACGGCAGGTGCCAACAACGTCAACAAGCTGGATATGCTGTTTGCGTTGCTGGCCGCCAATGGCACAGAGGTCATCATTGAAGCCGAGGATATGGACAAGTATCACAACGCCGCTGTCAGCAAGGGCGCGTCGAAAATCTATCTCATGGCACGCAGCCATGGGTTGGAGTGCCGCCGTCTGACGTGGGATCCGAATTATAAAGGCATTGATGACTGGCAGCTTGCCATGCGGAAGAAAAAAGAGCAAAGAGATGTTTCTCAGATAAATTTCAGAACGCGGTTTGTCTGCGGGCTCTGTTCCTTTGACGCCATCAGTGAGGAGATCGCCGCATGGCACGAGAGGAACACCGGCAGCAGTACGCTCCACGATCACCTGGGTCTGAGTGAGCAGGAGTACGCCCACTTTTTGCGGGATGGTGACGCGGCACTGGAGCAGTATCTTTTATCCCTGCGAGCGCAGCAGTGTTTCCGTATCTACCAGCCGGATGTATCTGAGGGCAAGGCCGCGGATTTCGCCTTTGGCGGGATCAGGGCTTTGCAGAAGGCCGGCTATGAACAGCCGCCCGCCTCGGAGTACGCGCTGGTCTATGAAGGAACTCTGGTGTGTGAAGTGCAGCAGGACGACGCCATCCGCCTGAAACTGGTGGCGGCGCGATACAGCGGCGAGCTGCCTGCGGACTATCATGGACGCAGCGTTTCACCCTCCACGGTGATCGAATTCTTTGACGAAAACGGGCGCAGATACTTTTACTGTGATGGAAATGATAAATTCCTGCCGGTAAAGTTCTCGCCAAAGCTGGCAAAAGATAAACGGGAACGGCACTGAGCTGTTCCACCATAAACAAAAGGCATTGGGCAGGTGTATCTATCACTTGCTCAATGCCTTTCATTTTGAAATGGAGGAACTCTATGGGAGTATATTCAGAAATGGCCGCAGACTTGCGGGAAGATGTGCAGGAGCACACCACAGCGGTGCAGGATGCCGCCGAACTGGCTGCCAGACGGGCAGACGAGCGGCAGCAGGCTGAAGAGGAGCAGGCAAAGGCGTTGCTTTCTCAGCTGCAGCAAAATGCGGATGCCGCCCCTGCCACCCTTGCCGCCTCTGATTCGGAAGCCGAGAAAAAGGCGGAAGAGGATCGTAAACGGCAGGAGCATGAACAGGCCGAAGCCAAGCGGAAAGCCGAGTGGGAAGCCAAACAGCGAGCCAAGGAGGAAGCCGAACAGGCTGCGTGGGAAAACGCGGTGGCGATGAGCGATGATGAAGTGATGGCCGCATCCATGAAGCGTGTGGGCGATGATTCCGAACGGCTGACCCGCCGCAACATGAAGCAGTGCGTCACCGAGTATATCCAGACGCTTTGCCTTGAGGATGTGTCTTTTGCCCGGAATGTCATGCACCCCCGTAAGAATATGGTCAACTGCTTCCGCTATATCAACCGCAAGGCGCTTGAGTTTGCCAAGCAGGAGATGGAGGACAATGACGTCAAGCCCTCTGCTGAAGGCTATGGCACCGATGTACCGGACGGGCTCTGCTATCAGTGGGCGGAAGAGTATTTCAAGGATCTGAACGCAAAGGAGGATCGTGGACAAGAAGAAAAGTTTGTTCCTAAACCGTATTACGGCGGCAGGAGCAGCACGACGAAAAAGGCAGAGAAGAAAAAAGTGGAGAAGCCCGCCGCCAAGAAAAAGGAGAAGGCTGCCAATACAGCAAAGGAAAATGAGCCGCTGGACGACCAACTCTCCTTTGATAGTCTGGGGGTGAGCGCATGACGCGGAAGATAGACAAACGCGCCTGCCGCAAGTTTGCTATGCCGGAGTTGGAATTTAATCTGAATGAAGGTGTACTTCATGTGGAGAGCTGCCCCTATATTATCCGCACGGCGGTGCGCAATATTTCCGGGCAGCGTATTCTGGTACTTTATATCTATCAGAGGGAGAACATTCTGGCAGGCAGTATCAAGCCCCGTTGGGTCATGTTCCACAGCCGGGATGATTTCGCTACTCTTTCGCTCAGAGAAAATGCTAGTGCAACATGGCAGTGTTCGGTGCTCGATTCTCTGGATCGGATATACCGTTTTGACACCAAATGCGCTTTTTACCGGCAGCAGGATGAGGCTCGCGCCGCTCATTTTTGTAAGTGTGAGCATAGTGTCATCTCTGCATTAACCCACCTACAATGGTCAATTTCGCACCGCAAGGCACTGGAACGTAAATGGAAAAAGCAGCGTGCGATCATAGAACGGATGAAATATGTGCCAGTGCTGCCCCGAGACCTTAAAGGTTTTATCCACCGCGAAGTCATGCCGCAGTATATCTTCTATGATTACCAACGGAAAGCGCCGGGGCATGCATATTGTACCGCTTGCCGGCACGAGGTCCGTATCGCGGCAGCTAAGCACAACACCTCCGGCCTCTGCCCTCGCTGCAAAAAGAAGATCACATTCAAGTGCAGAGGAAGGCGTGGACGTATTTTTGACCGCGAAACGGTTCAAGTGCTGCAAAAGGCAAAAAATGGCGAGATGTTGCTGCGGATCGTAAAAGCATACCGCACTTTTACCGATGCGGATACGCCGGTTTACTTTTCCGTATATGAAAATGCACGTCATTTTATTTCTCTTTGTTCAGATGGTCATTGCAGTACGTCGCCCTATTATCTTGCGTCCGCCTACAAGGATGATCTGACGCCCTGGAAATGTGGGTATCGCCCGCATTTCCTCTCGTGGCGCGATAGTTTTGAAGGGGACACAGCAGGACATCTATACTTTAGGAATCTTGCAGAACTCTTACGGAACACCCCGTGGCAGTATTCACAATTAGAAAGATTTGCCCGAATCGCTGCCACCATGGATGCCATCCCGTACCTGAACGCATACGTACAGTGGCCGGTGATCGAATACTTGGTCAAGGCAAAGCTGTTCAGACTGGTCTCAGACATCGTATATGGACCTTATCATTTTATGATAGGCAAAACGGTAAACTGCGAGGGGAAGAACCTGCAAGATGTCCTGAAGCTCGACCGTTCCTGGCTACCACTGCTGCAGGAAGTTGATCCCGGCATTGCACAGCTTAACGTTATCCAATGGTTTATTAACGCCGGGAAAAGGCCTGATGCTTCTATGATGAAGTGGTGCGCAAATAATGCCATACAGGACGTTTCGGTCTTGGCTGAGTTGCTTTCTCATATGACTATGCACAAGTTGATGCGCTATGCGGACGCACAATACGAGATACGCATTTCATCCACAAAGACTCCCGAATATATACGGTACTACAGCATGGCAAATCTTCTTGCCGATTATCGTGACTATCTTCGTATGTGTAAGGAGATGCAATATAACGTAGAGAGCAGCTTTATACTGTTCCCGCGTAATCTCAAAAACGCGCATGATCATGTGGTTGAGGCACTGGATGTCAAACGTACAGCGGAGCAGGAAAAAGCTATTGCAGACAGCTTTGAGGAATGGCAGAGGCTATACCAATATAAGGGGAAAGACCTTATGGTGATCCCTCCCCATTCCTCGAAAGAACTGATAGACGAGGGCACTGCTCTTCGCCACTGTGTCGGCAGGTATGTTAAGCGGGTCGCGCAGCGTGAATGCGTCATTTTATTTGTGCGAAAGGTAGCCGAACCGGACAAGTCGCTTTGTACCGTAGAGGTCAGAGATGGTCAGGTTACGCAGGCACGGGGCTTCAGTAACGAAGACCCTCCAGCAAAAATCAAGGCTTTTATTGAACGATGGAAACGACAGGTGCTGTGTGCCGCAGATAAGACCGCAGATTAAACCCGCAAGTAGATCAATGGAGAGGCAGGGCGTATTTCGCCCTGCTTTTTCCATAACTCAGGAAAGGTGTGTAAGAAATGAAAGAGCTTTCAGAACTGAAAAATGAGTTTTATGAAGTCATGTATAAATACGAAAAGAGCTTTTCGGAGGAAGGTGTTATGACTAATTTGACAGCCTGGCAGACAGCGAAAGCCGACCTGATTTCGCTGCTGCGGCACCACCCTGACTGGAACGAGGCAGAGCAGGCCATCATCTTCGACTGTAATCAGGCCTTATCTATCCAGCCGGATATGGTAGACGAAACAGCCTTTACCCTGCTGGACATTGCCTCCGAGATACTCAGCGGTGAACAACTGGAGGATTTTCGCGCAGCGCTGCACGCCGCCGTGTCGGGCTATAGCCGTACCGTATCAGAAGAGAATCTGGAGATCCTGCGCCAGCGCGGCGGAATACGCTGCACCAGCGATCAGAAGGCCAGCCGCATCATCGGAAAACTCTGTAGAAAGTTCGGCGTCGATAGGCATGATCGGTACAATGCTGTTTTCGCACAGCTGGCCGACGCTCTGAATCCGCTGATCATGCAGGAGACCGGCGTACTCTCTGTGCATCCCTGCGACTTTCTGGAAATGTCCAGCAAATCCAACACATGGATGTCCTGTCACCGGCTTAACGGCGGAGGATACCAGGCGGGGTGCCTTTCCTACATGAACGATAGCGTCAGCATGGTGTTCTATGCCGTAGATGCCGATGTGCATGGTGAGTACCGTAAGGCCATACGCAGATACCGGCAGATGTTTTTCTATAAGGATGGTACTCTGTATCAGTCCCGGCTCTATCCTGCCGATACCGGAAACGCCCTGGAAGTGTCCAAGCTGTTCCGGCATCTGGTGCAGAAGGCCATTTCCCGTTGCCTGATGGAGCCGAACCTCTGGTATCTGAAAACAAAGCGTTCGGACTTAGATGCCCATTACTCAACTCGCCGGGGTAGCTTGCATTATCCGGATTATGATTTTCATGGGAATCTCTCTATCCTGCAAGGGCACAAGAAAGACACTGTTCTGCCTATCGGAGCTGCGGCCCTGTGTGTCTGCTGCGGCAATGAACTATTGCGCAATGGTTCCATTGATTGTTCTTGCAAAGATGTGGTCGTCTGCCGGAAATGCGGACAGACGGTAGCGCGCAGTCAAGGAATCTATCTTGAGGATGGTTTTTACTGCAAGACCTGCCTGCATATTTGCGAGGCCTGTGGCCGGCCCACTTTAGACACCATGTATCCCGCTTATGACCGGCGCGGTTCCTTGCTGCAGATTTGCCATGACTGCTACCAGCAACTGACTGCCAGTTGTACGTCATGCAGTATGGCGGCCGCCTGCCGCACAATGGGCTTTACGATTTGCAAAAAAGCAACCATACCGGTGGCAGCTTGAGGAGGAATATGATGAACACTTATGAAACTGCGGGAATGGATATGGCCTGCTTTGAAAGTATTCTGAAAATGACGCAGGGTGAGCTGAAGGAATATCTTGCGCAGCAACTGCGCGAGTATGGCTATGAGCCTGTCTGTAAAAACGGATTTCTCTATGCGGAAGGTACTGTCCCGGTGCTGCTGGTTGCCCATCTGGACACCGTTCATACCCATCAGCCGGATATCATCTGCCATTCTGAGGATGGCCGCTATCTGATGTCGCCTTACGGGATCGGCGGTGATGACCGGGCCGGTGTGTATATGATCTTACTGCTGATGCGCAAGTATCGGTGCCACATCCTTTTTTGCGAAGAGGAAGAGGTTGGCGGTGTGGGCGCAAGGAAATTCGCCAAGAGCAAGCTGCGGCCGGAAGTCAACTATATCGTTGAGATGGATCGGCGCGGCACGAATGACGCCGTGTTCTACAACTGTGATAACCCCGATTTTACGGAGTTCGTTTGCAGCTTCGGCTTTGAAGAGAACTATGGATCGTTCAGTGACATTTCTGTGGTCGCGCCGCATTTGGATACTGCGGCTGTCAATATCAGCGCAGGCTATTTCAATGAGCATCGTCTCCATGAGATGATCGACACCTACGCCATGTGCAAAAACGTCCTCAGACTTACGGCTATGCTCCAGCAGCAAACCGGTCATTTCCCGTATCAGGAGCGCATACACAGACGCGGCTCCATGTACGGTGCGCAAACCAGTCTTTTTGCACCGATGATAGACAGGCAGCCGCAGAAGTGCGCTTGTAAGCTGCTGATGCCCTTGCCGGAAGAGACACGACTCTATATGGGACAGCACCAGATCGGCTATGCACCGGAGTACATGATGGATCGTGCTGGAAACCTCTATATGTATCTGGAGTGCCTGAAGGCTGCCGTGGAAACGGAGGGCGTATTTGCCTGCGATGATGAAGGCCTGCCGCCTGTGTTCTCAGCGGTCCGCGAGGGGACAAGGTTTTTGCAGGTGTATACCTATGAGGAAGCTGTCGAGAGGCTTGAGCAAGCAGAGGATGCCGGGTAATGTGGCGTTCAATTTTTTGCTGGACGTTTCGACAAAAAGCGTGTATACTGATCGTCGGTAATCTGATAGTCATTCTATTGTCAGGTATAGGTGCTGCAAAGGCAGCACGAGAAAAACAACCGAGGAGAGTTATCATGAACAAAACCGAATTGATCAATGCCGTAGCTGAAACCAGCGGACTTACCAAGAAAGACAGCGAAGTCGCTCTCAACGCCATTCTGGATACGATCCAGGACGCTATGAAGAACGGCGATAAAGTGCAGTTGGTAGGCTTTGGCTCCTTTGAGGTCAAAGAGCGGGCTGCCCGTACTGGCAAGAATCCTGCCACCGGCGCTACGATTGAGATCCCCGCATCCAAGGCCCCGGCATTCAAGGCCGGTAAGGCTCTGAAGGATGCCATTCAGTAATCCATAATTGCCCAGAAGCCCCGACCAATTTGGCCGGGGCTTCTCTTCTTTCATGTCCTTGCGAGCATGGAAAGTACTGTTTGAATTGGCAAGCGTACTGTTTTCTGCTATACTACAGATAAGATATACAACTTACATAAGCAAATACGGAGTAATGTAATGATCGTTTTTGACTTGGAATGGACGCAGCCGTTTGGACAAGACAGCATGGAGGAGATCATTCAGATCGGCGCTGTCAAAATAAATAAGCTTGGCGGCCCGATCACAGACATCTTTACCGTATACATCAGACCATCCGCCTATCAGGAGTTGTCGCCGATTGCGAAGCGCCTGCCTGATGTTGCCTTCTCGATGGACTCAGAAATAGTATTTCCTGACGCCTACCAAGCCTTCGTGGACTGGTGTGCCGACGACACGGTATTCGCCTCATGGGGCGGTCAGGATATAGGCGTCCTGGCAAAGAACGCAAAGCACTGGGAGTTGCCCACGTTCACTGTAACGGAGGCATATAACCTTCAGGCGGCCTTTTGCCGCACACTGGATGCAGACCGGCATATATCATTGAAAACCGCAGTCTCATATTGCCAGCTCCCGGTGGCGTTTTCCTTCCACAATGCGCTTTATGATGCTATGTATGCTGCATTGATCACCAGCTGGATCGAGCCGGCTGCGCTGCCGACGCCGCCGAAACACAAGAAGCCACAAAAGCGTAAAGCGTTCTTCAGCATATTGGAATATCCCGCTCAGCCGAGATATAAGGCCGGTATATTCCCTACGCGGGAAAAGGTGATGAACGGCAGAAAAGCGCGGTTCGCTCAATGTCCCATCTGTCAGGAGCGATTCTGCGTTTGCCGCTGGTATCCGCTGGACGAGCAGGTGTTTTATAGCACTATTGTCTGCCCGGAGCATGGCCGTTTTCCGGTTCGCCTGACGGTGACACACCGCACAGACGGTCAATGGCATGGGCGTAGTACCATCCCTGTCCTGACGGATATCCAACGTGAGCTGTTTCAGCAAGCGAAGGCCAACGAGCCTATTCCGTGCCGGCGGAGTAAAACCAAGTATCCTTGGTGGCGAAAAGAGATTGAACAGAACGTATAAAGAGACTGAGGGACTTGCGGATCACCGCAAGCCCCTCAGTTTGTCAAGTTTACCGGATGGTAAATTTTCTGATACAGTTCAAGAGCACCAGGCATAACTCCTGAAAGAGATCTTCATTGAAGATCCCCTGTTGCATGGACTCCTTGTAAAGAAGCGGCCGGTACATATTCAGTATTACCTCCACGGCTGCAGAATCTCCGGCCTTTGCCAGCGTAAAGAGTGTAATAAAATCATTCACGGTTTTCGCCTCCCACCGCATCTCTCAGACGCTTGATCGTCCGGTGATAGGACATAGCCGCCGCACCATAAGTGATGCCAAGAGTACGGGCGATCTCGGAAAGACTCTTTTCATCCAGCACTTTGGACAGGAATATGTAGCGCTCCCGCTCACCCAAGTGTTGCAAGGCGGTAAGTAGACGTCCATTTTCCAACTGTTGGGCTAAAGGCAATCCGGAAAAGAGATCCGCCTCACCTGATAACTCAGATGCCTCAGTATATCGTTCGAGGGACTGTTCCAACAGCATAGTATCCGTATACTTCTTGAGATACGTCCTTTTGTAGTTGCGTATCGCGGCGAGCAGATAAGCGGTAAACTGGTTCTGTGCCGCACAGGATCTATATTGACTATCCCGCATAGTAGCAGGCCTCCTTTGTAATGACGATTTTGATGGGGAATCATCATTACGGGAGGGCTCCTGCACCGCATGACATAGTTCGTCACTTTTCGACATAACGAAAACGCCCGCACTCTGCGCATGGCAGGGCGCGGGCGTTCCAGTAAATAGAACGACCTTAGTTCGCGTCGTGTTCTCGTAAGGGGTAGTCTTCAACATTACCCGGTATCGTGCTCATAGCTTATTCGCCGCTGTGCATATGCTTTAAATCCCTTCCGAATGCCTGTATGTTCCTCCCTCCTATCGGCAGAATACGACGCTTGTTTTTTTACAGTCTCCTATATGGTAAACAAAGCCCCGCTCTATGTAAGAGCGAGGCTTTGAACATTATTTGTCTTCAATTCGATTGCGGCGCAGACTGGTTTTCAGCGCCATAACAGTGTCTGTGATGATCTTGATTTCATCCTCGTTACAGTCTGCGACCAGCTCAGAGAGCCAACTGTTCAGGATCGGACGTGTGCTGCGGGTCTCCATACACAGTACCTCGTTGGGATCACAGTCCAGAATATTCATCAGCTGCACGAGCAGCTTTGTGCTTGGGATCGTCGCGCCGGTTTCAATATGGCTGATATGCGAAGTTCCCACATCGACCATTGCGGCAAGCTGTTCCTGTGAAAGCTTTTTCCGAAGACGGGCCTCTCTGATTCGCGCGCCGATGAACTCGTAGTTTACCATACAACCAAATCTCCTAATCATTTCTTACGATTTGTATTGTATGTGCAATTTGGCAATGTTATAATATCCCAAAAGTACATTTGTATAATCAGACATAGTTCTTGCGAAATTTAAGGCCAAAAAACCATTTTTCTCAAGCTGACACTATATCCTGTAAGGGTAGGTGGGGATATGAACAAGCCAATCCGCTGTGCGGTCATAGGACAGAACCCCATGCGGTTCCCGTGGGGTTTTGATGAAGAAGATAAGTTTTGTTCTAAAATGAAGACGGAATTGGCGCAGCAGATCATGGTGTTACGCCAGAGAGGCGTATCTCAGTTCCTGACCGCCTGCGATTGCGGAGTTGGGTTATATGCGGGCGAAATCATCAATGGCCTGCGTACAACCGACAGAGACCTGATGCTCATTTGCTACATACCACATGAGGAGCAAGCTACAAAATGGGCGCCCTACCTGCGGGAACGCTACTTTACGATGCTGGAGAAATGCACCCTTATCTCCGCTGTGTGCGAGGTCGGTGCGCCGGACGCGCAGCTCCAAGCCTACAAGAAGATCATCGGCCTTGCAGATGTGGTGCTGACGGTCTATGACAGGGACACGCCGCCCACAGGCAGCGCGGAGGACAGTGCCTTGGCTTACGCCGTGGACACAGCCCATAAGTCTGTGCTGATGTTAGACCCTATCAAGCTGACTACATTTCAGATCGACGAACATTTTCGCCCCCAATAAAGCAAAAAAACCGCTCTGCGATTGCAGGGCGGGTTCCTATTACACTGCGGCGTGTATCGCCATGTTATCCATGAGGGTGTGGAGGCTTAGGTCATATTGCTCTTTTGAGACGACTCAGCGCTCAAGAAAAGCATCCAGTACACCCTTTTGCTTATCAAAAAGATGCTGCTGCTTTTCCTGATCAGAAAGGCCCTGCCACTCATCTACTATCGTAAAGTCCAATTCCATTTGATGTCCCTCCCGCATTATTTGCACAGGTAGTATTCACACAGGCAATACTATACCATGGAATGTGGCAGAATGTAATTGGCAAAACGACAAATAACGCAATGGTTTTTCTATCAACGAGAGAGACGCTACTATTACGATGCCTTTATTCACGTCAGTGCGGCAATGTATATTTTGCGGCTATCCCTTTTCCATCTTCGCATCCCGGCTTAAGCGGCCTGCTTCAGCCGTTCCTTCCTTCCGCGAATTGTTGATTACTCTTTCAAGCTCATCTATCTCTGCTGAAGACAGCTTTTTGCGGGAGGTAAAGGCTGCGATAAAGGCAGGCAGTGATCCTCCGAAAGCTTCTTCTACGAACCGCTCTGATTGGGCGGCGAAGAACTGTTCTCGTGTCATGAGAACTGAAACAAGCTCGTCCTCGTTCTTGAAAAGCCCCTTTTCGCACAGCTTTCGCAGCACCGTATAGGTGGTCGATTTCTTCCAGTTCAGCTCTTGCTGGCAAATCCTCGCCAACTCACCAGAGGGCAACGGTGCGTAATGCCACACTAACTCTGCAAACTGAAATTGCATTTTACCTAGCTTTGTGTTTGGCATAAATTCCTCCATTGGTTTAGCTTTCATAGACCGCATAGACCGCACTGATAATTTATACAATCTAGCAAGATTAAAACGTTTTGTCAAGAATTATTCTGCTTTTTGGGGAGTATGTTCCAACGTAGTTCACAGCAGGCAAGGTCAAAGCAAGGGTTGTTTCGTCATTTTTAGCGTCAAAATCATGAGTAATCTTCATGTTAAAAAGCCGCAAAGCCTTTATTTCTGGTGCTTTGGAGAAATCCCTTTTTCTGTCCAACTCTTTTTGATGGATTTTAACCACATTTTTCTGTTGCAAAAATGGAAAAATGTGGTTATTATGAGTGTAGCTTCCGATTAGTGAATAGTATTTTCGGTTCGAGGTGCCATAGCACTGAGATGAAAGTGAATGGGGTCTGATGCCCCGCGAGCAGGTCGCTGTGAGACTTCCCTCAGATGGAAGATAAGTCAGTCACGCCGAAAGTATCACGAATGCAAAGCGCCAAAGCCGCAGCGCATCAACGGGGGCTCATATTGGGGTTGCTCACGATAATCTCAATATGAAAAAGTGCTGAATATCATGGTATGCACAAGCAACCTTTTACATGGAAGATATTTATCGTCCTACTGGAATCGTGGATTTCCACGTCTCAGTAGGACGATTTTCTTTAATCAAATGATATTCCTAGACAAGTAAAAAGAATGAGGACTTTGTGAGATAAGGCTCGTATTGCCTGAACAGATCAAATATGGTATAATGCCTAAAAGAGCATATATACATATAGAGCGACGACAGCTTAAAAAGCAAAAGCCGCAGACGAATTTGTCTGCGGTCAAGAAACATTCATAAAATATTTCGTAAATCAAATGCAATTCACGAAACACGCGCTTGTTTCCCTTGGCAGCACAGCATTTTTCAATTTTTCTGACGGAATTTTTGACGGAATTAAACCGCCGCACGTACTTTCAATGGGCAGGAAGCATATACTCTGAACGGCCTGCTTTTTGTGGGCCAGCGACGAGTGAATATATGTCTGCAAGGTCGTCCGAATATCGGCGTGGCCCAGAAGTTCACTGAGGCTCTTGATGTCCACGCCATTTTCCATGCAGCGAGTCGCATAGGTGTGCCTCATAGCATGGAAATTGCGGTAGCGAATGCCGCAGCGCTCCAACAGCTTCCGATACCGGTATTGCATTGTCCGCGGCTCCATCGGTGTGTCCGAATCGGTCAGCAGATATTTGTCTCTCTGGATGCTTTGGGTGGTCGCTTTCAGCAATTCCAGCATATCATTGGGAATGGCTACAAGGCGCACAGAACTGCCACTTTTCGGGGATTGCACCACCAGATGTGTCCCATAGGCGTCCCGTACACGGGCAGCCGAGCGCTCGATTCGCAGAAAGCCGGAACGGTAGTCAATGTCGCTTTTGCGCAGGGCGCAGATCTCACCAAGCCGCAGCCCTGTGTTCAGCACAAGAAGGATACACAGCCCCGTGATGTCCGGAGTCTCCAGGATCTTCTGCGCCAGCAAGGCTATCTCGTGATCGGCAAATACTTCAATCTTTTTGCCGCGATATGCGGGCAGCTCCACATCCCTGCCGGGGCAATCACAATGGCATTTCTTTTTCACCACCTTGAAAATTGTCTTCAGCAGCACACCAATATCCCTCGTGGTTTTGCTGGATAGGCCTTTGTCCTGGAGTCTCTTAAAATATGCAGAAAGTTTTTCCGCCGTCAAGTCGCGGAGCAGAATTACTCCCAAATCTGGAATGACATAGTGGTTTGCCATATACTCGTAACGCCCAATCGTTGAAGTCTTCAGTTCACCGCGCCGGTCTGACAGGAAGAACTCGACCGCCTGGGCCATGGACATTTCACCTGTTAGTATGGGCTTCTGCGGGATAGACTCCTCCATTTTCCTTCGTTGTTCGCGGCAGGCGGCGTAGCTTCTGGCATAAACATAGCCGTACTCTGCTTTCCCGGTAAGTGTCCGGCCGCGAATATAGCGGCCTTCCCACCGGCCATCCTTCCGCTTGTAAATATTCTCTCCGCGACGTGGCATACGCTTCCCTCCTGACGATAATTTTGACGGTAAATAATAGGATTACGCATCGTTTTTGACTGGTAGTTTCCAGATTGTGGAAACTACTGCCATTCGACTTTGCAGCATCGCAGAAATTTTTTGCTTTTTCACAATTTTTCTGCTTTTTCCGTTGACTTCCTTTACGATTCAAGGTATAGTAATAAGTGGAGTTAGGGTAGTCATACTATCGTGAATTGCATTTGATTTACGAAATGCAGGGATCGTTTATCCGCATCTTTAGTATGCACACACCGTAACAATATAAACCATTTTTATCAGACAAGTAAATATGATTCAATGACGCCGTGTGGCTGTGCGTCGTAAAGACTTCTTTTCCGGTGGAGTCAGGCAGCAGCCTAAAAGGAACTTGGGTGAAAAACCCACCGCGGTCGGCACTGTGAGCACTAAGGAAACGGTCGAAGCAGCATGAGCTGTTGGGTAATGCCGCCATTGGGACGTGAGTCCTGAGAAGGTAGATCGTGTACGGGAGGCGAAAGCCTTGTGGTGCAAGGCAGGAGAATTGCACGGTCGAGAATCTGTGGAGTACACAGCGGCGCTCTCTCGTTGTGACGAGGGCAGGAGTGTGCGCTGACACAGGTTGTCAGTGCTTTTTCTTGCCAAAACGTCGCTGGTCATCTCTCAAGTGAGGGGGATGTCCGGCGCTTTTTCATGATAAGGAGGAGTGTAGCTATGTCCAGCCGAAATGGCGCCCCTATCGACTTTCAAGCGTGGGCACAAAATCAGATCGTTAAGCGAACCGAAGCGGCATTAAAAGAGCGTGATGCAGCGTTTGCCGAACGGCATGCGGAAACTCCGCTGCCGCAGTTGGCGCGATACCTGCACCGCTGCTCCCTCTCACTGGGCCACAGCCCGTCTCCAAACGAAGTAGATGGCGGAAGTTTCATCGAGGAGCGTTTCGGGAGCTGGGAAGCAGCAATGCGGTTGGCGAAATTGCCATTGCCGACGTCCATGCGTAAGCTCAAAGATACCGCACGATACAAACAGGAAAAGGTAAGGCAAGAGCCGCTTTTCCGCGAGGAACGCAAAAAGAAGAAACAGCTCAAGCGCGAGCGTGCGGATCAGCGAAAGCACGAAATGGCTGTTAAGAAGCGTGCGGAAAAAGCGGCCAAAGCAGAGTGGGAAGCCAAGAAAAAAGCGGAAGCTGAAGCAAAAGCTGCTGCCTTGGAAGCTTCTCTCGCTGAGAATGCGGCAGATGCTGTACCTGCCGCAGCCTGTGCGGAAACATCCCCCTGTCAAGCCGAGACAGTCTGAACGGAGACTGTTCGCTTTCCATAAGGGGGCCGGGGTTTAAGCCGCCCCGCCCCCTCTTCCTCAAACAAAGCCAAACCGAGACGGCGTATGCCGTAGTCTTTCCCATAGAGCGGGAGAGGTTTGCCGGCCTCTCCCGCATCCTCAAAAGTAACAGCCCTGACACGGGCTGAAGGAGAATAAAAATGAAGAAAAATCTTAGATATATCATTGCGTCGCTGCTGGCGCTCATGATGCTGCTGAGCCTGTGCTCCTGCGCGCAGACCGGTATTAACAGCACCAACGGTGGACTGGATCTGGACTATGTGGGTGAAGCCACCGATCAGCAGGAAGAGGAGAAGCCGTGGTATTCATGGATCACGGATGCCTTCAGCTTTGGCAAGAAGGACACATCGACTGCCACTACGCAAAGCAAACCCGACAGTGTGGCGGATTTCTACTCTCAAGGCGCTTCGGATGCGCCGGAGGGCAACAAGAGCAGTAAGACAGATCAGCCCGCTGCTACTACGCCGGACGAGGAAAACACCAATACAACGCCCAATTCCGGCAGCAAAAAGGACGACAGCAAGAAGAACGACCAGAAGACTGAGGACAACAATACCCCCGCGCCCACGCCGGAGCAGAAGCCGGACAGCAAGAAGGATACCGTTACCATCACCATCCGCTGTGATACGGCGGTGAATAACGGTATGCATCTGGAAAGCAAGTGGGCGGGTATCGTCCCCGCCTCCGGCTGTATTTTGCCGGTGACCACGGTGGAGATCGAGGAGGGCGACACGGTATTTGATGTCCTCTCCTATGTCTGCGAGAAGTACAAGATCCACATGGAGTACAGCGGCGGCACGTCCAGCGGCTGCTATGTAGAGGGCATCAATAACCTCTATGAGTTCGACGGTGGCCGTTGGAGCGGCTGGATGTACTGCGTCAACGACTGGTATCCCAACTACGGCTGCGGCGTGTACTACGTCAAGGCTGGTGAAGTAATCGAATGGAACTACACCTGCGATCTGGGGCTGGATCTGGATAGTTCTTGGTGGGAAGGCGCACAGGATTGGAAAGACACCCATGACTGATACCCGGATGCGTTTCTTCGGGAATCTGCACCCGGCGGTCAGCATGGCCTACTTCGTTTTGGTGCTGGGCCTGACGTTGGGGTGTATGCACCCCGTTACGGTGGCGCTGTCCTTTCTCGGCGCCAGCTGGTTCTCCATCCGCCTGCGGGGCTGGAAAGCCTACGGTCAGACCATGCGGTTCGTGGGCCCCATGTTCCTGCTGATTGCCCTCGCCAACCCGCTTTTCAACCACCGGGGCGTGACCATGCTCTTTACCATCAACCACCTGTGGTACACGCTGGAAGCGGTGTGCTACGGTCTGGTGTCCGGCTGCTCCCTGTGCGCAGTCATCATGTGGTTCACCTGCTATCAGGAGGTCATGACCTCGGATAAATTCCTGTACCTGTTCGGCAAACCTTTCCCCGGCACGTCGCTGCTGATCACCATGACGCTGCGGTTCATCCCCCAGCTTCAGCAGAATCGCCGCGAGATCCGACAGTCTCAGGCCATGCTGCAGGAGGAGGGCACACGCCTGCTGCAAAAGCTGGGCAGCGCCCTGCGGAATCTGTCGGTGCTGCTGACCATGAGCATGGAGACGGCGGTGGAGACCGCGGACTCTATGAAGTCCCGCGGCTACGGCGCAAAGCGGCGTACCACCTTCCACCTGTTCCGCTTTGACAGCCGAGATGCCCGAACGCTGGGTCTTGTGCTGGCGGTGGCGGGTATCTGCATCACCGCCCGCGCCTTCGGTCATGGCACTATGGAGTTCTATCCCGCCATGACGCCGGTGGTGCTGGGCAGTGCCAGCTATACCATGTTCGCGTTCTACGCCGTGCTGATGTTCCTGCCCGGTATTCTTGAGACAAAGGAGGGCATCAGATGGCGCTCTTACGGTTTGACCAACTGAGCTTCGCCTACCCGCTGGCCGAAACGCGGGCATTGGATGAAGTGACATTGGAGATACAGAAAGGCGAGTATGTGGTGCTGTGCGGCCCCTCCGGCTGCGGCAAGACCACACTGCTGCGCCATGCCAAGCCCGGCCTGCTGCCCGTTGGGGCAAAGGCCGGCGAGACCTTTTATAAGGGAAAACCCCTCTCACAGCTTCCGGAGCTGACCGCCGCGGCGGAGATCGGCTTCGTGCAGCAGAATCCGGATAACCAGATCGTCACCGACTTCGTGTGGCATGAGCTGGCCTTCGGCCTTGAGAATATGGCCCTGCCTGTGCCTGTGATCCGCCGCCGCGTGGCGGAGATGGCCGCGTTCTTCGGCATGGAGACGTGGTTCCGCAGCAAGACCACGGAGCTGTCCGGCGGGCAGAAGCAGTTGATGAATCTGGCCTCGGCGCTGGCCATGGGCCCGAAGCTGCTGATTTTGGACGAGCCTACCTCCATGCTGGACCCGCTGGCGGCCCGCAATCTGCTTGCCACCGTCCAGCGGATCAACCGTGAGCTGGGCGTGGCCATCCTTTTGACGGAGCATCGGCTGGACGAGGTATTCCCCGCCGCCGACCGTGTGGTGACTATGGATCAGGGGCGTATCCTGTCAGACGGTGCGCCGGCTGAGATCGCACGGCAGCTGTCCGGCAGCACGGAGAAAAGCCGCATCTACTTCGGGCTCCCCGCCGCTGTCCGCATTTTCAGCGAGCTGGAGCAGACGGAGGATCTGCCCCTGACGGTGCGGGATGGCCGCCGCCGCTTGGAGCGGCTGCTGCCCATCACGGAGGAGGCTTCCGTACCTGAGACCACAAAAACCGAGAAAGAAGCAAAGCGCCCTGCTGTTCTGGAGGGCAAGGAACTTTGGTTCCGATATACCGAAAAAAGCAAAGACATTCTTCGCGGCACGGATGTGACGCTCCGGGAGGGCGAGCTGCTGTGCCTGCTGGGCGGCAACGGCGCGGGCAAGACCACGCTGCTGCAAACGCTGGCGAATTTCAAGAAGCCCTATCGTGGCAAGGTGAAGCTGGCAAAGGGGCAACGGCTCTGCATGTTGCCTCAGAACGCACGGTCGCTGTTCGTGGCCGATACGGTGGAGAAGGAGCTGCTGGACAGCGCCGGTCAGGATCAGGCCAAGGCCATGCAGATGGCGGAGAAGCTGGAACTGACGCCGTTGCTGGCGCGGCATCCCTACGACCTGTCCGGCGGTGAGATCCAGCGTCTGGCGGTAGGCAAGCTGCTGCTGCGGGAGGCCACGGTGCTGCTGCTGGACGAGCCCACCAAGGGGCTGGACGCCTACGCCAAGGCGGAGTTGGCGAAGCTGCTGCGGGCGCTGTGCCTGGAGGGCACGTCCATCCTGATCGTGACTCACGATGTGGAGTTCGCCGCTTGCTACGCCACGCGCTGCGCCCTGATGTTCGATGGCCTGCTGCTGTCTGAGGGTGAGCCCCATGCCTTCTTCGCGGGTAACCGCTTCTATACCACCGACGCCAACCGCATCGCGGCGGAGCATTTCCCCACGGACATTACCTGTGAGGAGGTGATCGCGTCGTGTCGAAGCTCTTTGTCAGCAAAAGAACCAGAGCCGCCGCGTGGGTGATCCTCCTGGTGCTACCCGCCCTGATGGTAGCCTATGGCTATTATCAGGGGCACCGGCCTACGGTCAATCCGGTAGGATCCCGTACTTTCTGGGATTACCTCATTCTGAACTCGGATATCCTGCTGGGCCTGCTGTTCCTGCTGGCTTCCTCGATACCTTTCATTCTGGTATTCGACAAGAAGAAGCCTCAAGCCCGCGAGATGGTTCCCATTGCAGTGATGGCGGCTATTGCCGTTGTGGGGCGCACAGTATTCTCCATTATCCCATTGCCAAACTTCAAGCCCTGCTCTGCTGTTATCATCATTACAGCAATAGCCTTTGGGCCGGAGGCAGGGTTTCTCACCGGCGCACTGACAGGTTTTGTCAGCAATTTCATCTTCGGACAAGGCCCATGGACGCCGTGGCAGATGTTTACTTGGGGACTGGTGGGCTTCCTGGCCGGTATTCTGAAGAATGCCGGTGTGTTTGAGGAAAAGAGTCGGCAGCACTTCACAGCGAAGCTGTGGGACAGACTGTGCCCGGAGAATACGAACCGGGGCGACCTGCTGCATTTCGTGCGGCAGCTCACCGACCACGCACCCCTGCGGTTATGTATCTATGGCCTTTTGTCCGGTTTCCTGTACGGCTGGATCATGAACCTTTACTACATCATTGGCTGGATCAAGCCCATTACATGGCAGACGATAGGTATGGCCTATGTGTCCAGTCTCTTTGTTGACTTCTGCCACGGGCTGTGTACGTTTCTGGTGCTGTGGGCGCTGGGCGACCCGTGGGTGCGGAAACTGGAACGCATCAAGATCAAGTTTGGCCTAACGGCGGAGGAGCGGAATTACATATTGCCGCCCTCCACATTTCAAATAAGCGAGAGAGAACTATGAGCGAACGAAAAACCATCATACAAACGGTGGGGCTGAAAAAATACTATACCGTGGGCGGCAATACTGTCCGTGCTTTGGATGGCGTGGATATGTCCGTACAGCAGGGCGAATTCGTTTGCGTTGCGGGTCGCAGCGGCTCCGGTAAGTCCACCATGCTGAATATGCTGGCGGGACTGGAGCCGCCCACCGAGGGGGAAGTCATTGTTCGAGGGAAGCACCACTTAGAAGCCATGGACGAGGAACTGCGGACGAAGTTCCGCCGCCGTTATATCGGCTTCGTGTTCCAGAGCTACAACAACCTGCCCCAGTATACAGCTCTTGAGAACGTGGCCCTGCCGCTGGCGATCCGGGGCGTACCGGAGGCCGAGCGGAATTGGCTGGCACGGCAGGCACTGAGCCGTGTGGGGCTGCGGGGTCATGTGGATCACCGGCCCTCGGAGCTGTCGGGCGGCCAGCAGCAGCGTGTCAGTATCGCGCGGGCCATCATCACCGAGCCATCCATCGTGCTAGCGGACGAGCCCACCGGAAACCTGGACAGCCGCACCGGCGAAGAGGTTATGGAGCTTTTATGTGAGATCTTCCGGGAACGGAACACCACCTTCATCCTCAGCTCCCATGATCCCCAGATGGAGCGTTACACGGATCGCACCGTCTATTTCAGCGACGGAAAAATAGAGACAGAAAATCACCACACCGGAGAGGAGCGCACGAAGTGAAAAAAGGAACGGCAAAACGGGTATTGGCATTGTTGATCTGCGTATTGATGGCAGTTTCCATGCTGCCCACCGTCGCTATGGCGGAGGAGGTCATGGATGATACGATAGATGGCAGTACGGAAACTTACACAACTTATGAGAACGAAGACGACAGCAATGTGGCCGCATTGGACGACGAGGATGATAGCGACTCCAGCAGCGGCATCCCCATTGAGGACGAAAAGCCCAACACCGACATCAAGATCATCCCCAGCGATGCCAACGCTCTTGTTTTGATGGATGTCGGCGCACAGTTTCCTAAAGGAGTCCCCGGTCAGGTGGTGAAGATCGTGCTGCCGCTGGCGGTCAACAAGGAGTACCTGCCCAGCGAGAAGTACATGCTGCGCAACATCAATATCTATCCCGATGTGCCTACCGACACCAGTGTGTCCAACTGGCCCTTCGAGTTGATTTTTGCTAGCGACCTACAGCGCTTGAAGGATATGTCCTATAACTCCACCGCCGAAGTGTGGTTCGAGTTCAAGATCAGCGAGTTTGCCAGTCAGGGCCGGTACGCCGTGCCCTTCAAGGTCAACGCCACCGTGTGGCGCGAGGATGCCGTGAATGGCACCTCGATCACCGAGGACGTGACCTTCAAGATCACCGCCTATGTGACCGTTACCGACAACGGCGATATGTCCGGCGTGACTACTTCCTTCGGCAGCCTGCAGGTGGCCGGCACCAACGTGGACGGTTCCTACACCGTGCCTACCGGTACGCCGAATCAGACCATTTCCATGCGGATCCCCGTAATCAATGTGGGCGGTACGCTGACCGGTGTGACGGTTACTCCCGTAGTATCCACTTCTCTGGACGAGTTTCCGTTCGTGGTGTCTTCCACCAATTATAGTCAGTATTTCAGCTATTGGGCCAGCGGCGAGATCAAGTATCTGGACTATACATTTACCGTGTCGCCCTTTGCCACCTCCGGCAACAAGAGCATCAAATTCAAGGCTACTTACTTTGAAAACAGCGCCCCCGCAGAGGGAACCTTCTCCACTCAGATCACCATTATCGACGGTTATGACGCTTCTGCTATGGCGGTGATGGTGAAGGAATATAAGCTGTATGTGGACGATACCGAGGTGTCCGGCCTGATGGCAGGCGAAGAGACCGAGCTGCGCCTGACCGTTATCAACAATTCTAAGGTCGATACGGCGAAAAAAGTCATTGGTAGTCTGGTATTCACCAACGCCCCTGGCCTGACCCTGGCTATGGGCGGCACGGATACCGCCTATGCCGATACCATCAAGCCGGGCGGCACAGCGACGTTGACCTATAAGATCATGGCCAAGCAGGACGCGGAGGTTGGCCCTACCATGCTGGGCATCAATCTGGCCTACGAGACCACTGAGGCGATTGCCGGCAAGGCGGCGCAGAACATCATGCTGCCCATCAGCCAGAAGATGGATATTCTGGCTGGTACACCGGAGGTTTATGGCACCCCCAGCAAGGATAAGGAAGCCACCATCTCCGTCCCCTTGACTAACATGGGTCGGGCAAAGGCCCTGAACATCCGCGTGATGGCAACAGACGGTATGACATCCCCTACGCCCTGTTATGTGGGCGACCTGCTGGCGGGCGGCTCCACCAGCGCCGATGTGACGGTGAGCTTCTCCAAAATCGGCGCGTTCGTGGGTAAGCTGATTTTGCAATATGAGGACGCCAATGGCGAGACGTATTCTCAGGATATTTCCGTACCTCTGGCCGTGGCGGAGAGCTCTGCGGATGCTGACGCCAACAGCGTCAACACCCAAAAGAGCGGCACAGGCAGCCGCTGGTGGCTGTGGCTGATTGTGATCCTGCTGGTGCTTTTCATCATTGCAGTCATCATCTATGTGATCATCCGCTATCAGAGAGGCGAGATTGGGCCCGACGCAAAAGCTGATACCGGTGATTTTGATAACCTCGACGACGATTTTGACGCGGATGGAGGCACACCGGATATTGGAGAAAAGCCGCTGGCCTACGATGGAAGCCATAAGGACGGGACCGTATGAATCCAAAAGATCTTTTCCGCTATGGCTACACGAACCTGATTCGACGAAAGACCCGAGCGGCCTTGACCGCGCTCTCCATGGCGGTGGGCGTCATGTGTATCGTGGTGCTGATCTCCGTGGGTCTGGGCTATGAGCAGGCATATCGCGAGAGCATCGAGGCCATGGGCAGCCTGACGAAGATCGACGTGACGCCCGCCACCAGCGACTACGGCCGCAAGGCAGTACTGAACGATAAGGCACTGGAAGCTTTCCGTGGCATTGACGGTGTAGAGGCGGTAACGCCGGTCTATCAGCAGTCCGCCTATATCGTTTCTGGCAACTACGTCAACATGGTGCGTGTCTATGGCATCGACATGACCACGGCGGAGAGCTTCATGCTGACGCCTGAACGGGGCACGATGGCCGAGGACGGTACACGGATGCATCCGGAAGTCATGTTTACAGACGACGTGGCGGCAGGCCTTGCCAACAAGGCCAAGGACTGGGAGCTGGCAGTGGACGAGAACGGCAACGCCCTGATCGACCTGCTGGAAGTGCCTGTCCGCATGACCTTCGATTCCTCCAGCCTGACCGGTGAGCCGAAGGCCGACACGGACGGACGGGCGCTGCCCTCCAGCAATCTCTATACCCTGCGTGTGACGGGCATTTGCTCCACCCTGAACAACAACTTCGCCACTGCCGCGTTCATGTCCTTTGACCGCTTGCAGGAAATGACGCAGGCCAATGCCAATTACATGGGCGCGACTACTCAGACAAAGACTGCGGAGGAAAAGGCCAACGGCCCCACCTATGATCTCGTTTGGGTGAAGGTGAAGAACGTCAACGACGTGCAGCGTATTGTCAAGCTGATCCGCGACACGGGTCTGAACACCTACTCCCTCAATGATATGTTGGAGACGGTGCGCACACAGTCCCGCCAGATCCAGGCGATGCTGGGCGCACTGGGCGGTATCGCTGTCCTGATCTCCGCCATCTGCGTGGCAAACACCATGATGATGTCTATCACAGAGAGAACGAGAGAAATTGGCGTGTTGAAGGTGCTGGGCACCATCCGCAGTGACATCTTCAAAATGTTCCTGACGGAAGCGCTGATCGTGGGCGTGATCGGCGGCGCGGCGGGCCTGATACTGAGCTTTATCGCCAAATGGCTGATACCGGTGATCTTCGCGTCCCAGGAGCTGCGGTGCGTGCTGCCGTGGTGGCTGGCGGTCTGCGGCGTGGTGTTCGCGGGCGCGGTAGCCATTGCCGCCGCGTGGATGCCTGCGCGTAAGGCGACGCTGATCAGCCCCAACGAGGCCATCCGCTCTGAGTGAGGTAACGATATGAAGAAGATATGCTGCGTAGTGCTGGCTATGCTCTGCCTCCTGCCGTGTCTGGCGGGTTGCGGGAAAGCGAATGCCGCCAATGAGGAGCCGCTGATCCGCAGCTTCGTGATCGGCAACAGCGCGGCGGAGATCCAGACCCACACAGAGAATGGCGAGACGCGCTACGTGATCGCCATTACACTGCCGACGGACACGGATTTCAAAAACTGTGCCGCAAATGTAGCGCTTGCCCCGGATGCGGTGCTAGACATGGATAGTCCCTGCATCGTGAACGAGCTGGGCGGGCGGCTCATTCTGAACCTGGCGCTGGAAAATCGTGATCTGGTCGTCACCAGCGGTGAATTGAGCCAGACCTATAGCTTTCAGATCGAGCTGGAATGAGGGTTAAGGACATGAGAAAGACCTGTATAGCCTTAATCGTGCTTGTGGCACTGTTATCAATGCTGACAGCCTGCGGAAAGCAGGCGGACGATCCTGCCGGTGCAGATAGTGCATCGACGGACGCGATAACTTCTGTAAGCGTTAATGGTACGGCGTGCCGTGTTGATGTGCGGAAGAATTATGGCGGGCAGGAAACGGGATTACGGTTCAGCATTTTCATCCCGGAATCGGCGGTTCAGGACGAGACGAACGTCGCACTGACGCTGGAGCTTGGCTCTGGTTGGTCGATTTCAGAGGATAGTAATTGTATAGTACAGATGGATGGCAGCAATGTCATTGTGGATTTGAGTGAGGAAGCGCCGGTAATTCTCGTAAGGGCTGACGCCATGGATACGACACGCTGCTACCATCTGACTGTAGAATAGAGGAAGTTCAGTGTTTGCTTTTCTGATTTTACGGAGGTAATGCCAATGGGCATATAGTGGCAAAGCACAAAACCCTAGGAAGCAACCAACGTCATAAATTTCGAGTGATACGCTCGAAAAAATAAATTTAAGGAGAAATTATTATGAAGAAAACATGCAATAAGCTGCTAGCTTTTGTGCTGGCGCTTGCCATGGCGCTCTCTGTCAGCGTCGTTGCGTTCGCATCCGAGACGACTGCTCCTACCAGCAGCACGGACGTGGCCTCCCTCGACGGGATCGCATCTGTGACCGTGGAAGGCGTGGATGCGTACTATCAGTACGATAATAACACCGGTTCCAGCGTGAAGTACATTCGTGCCAAGCTCGGTGCGACCAAGACTTGGGAAAACCTTCAGTCTGCCCGCGTGGCGATCACGACCACCGGTGCCGTGCCTACTGTGGCCGGTGCTACCGCGACCTCTTCCACTGGGAATGAATACATCTACACGCTGAATCTGCTGAACACCCGCTATGCCGTTACCGTTGGCAGCAACACCTACTATCTGGCCGCCGGCTTTGAGGGAACTATTGCCATCTCCAGCACCGATCCTCTCGCAATTACGGCAGCTACTCTGGGCACTGCCAGCACCCTCAACATTTATGGCTCCGTTGTTCAGAACAACTACATGGGCAACACCTACTATGTGAATAACAGCACGAACTGGACGAATACCAATGTCGCTTACTATGTGTCCGGCACCTATACTTGGACCGGTGTAAAGACTTCTGTTAATGCTAGTTTCACTACAAATGACGCGACTCTGGGCGGCGACTATTCTAATGGTAAGATTAACCTGAACGGACTCGCTAATGTAACAGTGACCAAGGATGGCCAGACCCGTTCTTACACCGTTACTGCCGTTGTGGATTCTGCGACCAGCTTCGAGGTTACTGCATCTACGTATGCGATCAATTTTGAGGAGTTGAATGCTAGCGAATACGCAGAGGAATTTGCAGAGACTGTCGAGGAAATTCAGGGTGCATTGAACGATTATTATGCTCAGGGCAAGGTGTTCTCTGCTTCTGCAAGCGTAATGGATGTTATGAAGGACTTTATTGCTTTCGCTGAAGATGGAGGATACTTTAGCGGCACCACGAGCTGCAGCGATACTTATCTTGCAACCTTGGATGGCCTGGGCGAGTTCTCTGCCGGCCAGATGTCCGGTTGGTGCTACATGGATGGTGCATATACGCCCACTTGCAGTGTGCCTATGATCGGCGCGGCCGATTATCCCCTTGGTAATGCCGCCCTCTTCACCTGGTTCCTGACCGTGGATTACACGCCCCACTTCTAATTGACCTTATGGGGCGGCAGTGATCCTGCCGCCCCGCCTGGAGGAGATCCAGCCCGAATGTGTCTGGATCTCCCCCAGGCAAATAGCATAATTGGGAGATCAACCAAGATGAAGATGAAAACCAACAAATTATTCAAGCATCTGTTGGCGCTGTGCCTGACGCTGCTGATACTTCTCCCTACAAATACATACGCATGGACAACGGATGATCTGACCAGCACAACATGGCCCTACCTTGTAGGCTGGACTGGCGGAAAGGCCACCGATTACGGTAAGTTTTTTTCATTGAAGGACACCGAAGGCAGGCTCTATTCGCGTGAAACAATGTCTTTCGGTGTCGGTCCCCTGGTGAGAGTGGCAATTCCAGAAGGGGGAAGCGCTACGTTTTCCCCTGCCAGCTTTTATAGTGACTACGAGGGGAAGACCGTGATTTCCAGCACGACGTTTACCTGTCGGGAAAGCCTGCCTGCTGATCATTCCTCCCCGGTCCTGTATACGGCCACAGCTGCGGACGGACGCGAATATCCATTCTATATTATCGCGGAGCCTGCCCAAAATAATAGCAAGAATACAGATGAAGAGGTCAATGAGATCATCGACTATCTGGTGGAGCCGCTGACGAACCTGTTCAGAGCGTACAGCGCCAAGCTGGAGGCGATGTATCAGGCTCGCAACAGCGGTTCTCTTGCTGTGGGTGACTATCAGCCCGTGCAGTTCAATATGCTCTATCAGACCGTACGGAGCATTGGCTTTTCAGTTGCAAAGAGCGCCGAGAACTACCCCGATGGCGGTATGGTGCTCTTTGAATACTATGACTGGAACAGTGCCGACGCGGAAGATGTCATGCGCAAGGTACTGGAGTATGATGCGTATAACACATATACCGGTGGAGCTCTGCGCCGATACAGCAAAGCATATTATCAGGCGCTGGTTGAGGTCGCCGCGCCGCACTATCTTGATTTTATAGAAAATAACCGCATCACGGAACCGGCCATTGATCGGTACGCGGTGGGGGATTCCGTGGGCGTAGTGGATACGGCAAGCAAGACGGTTACGATACGCTTCCCGCAAGGCACGGATTTGGACAAGCTGCCTGCACCTACCATTGAATTGTCCGATTGGCTCAAGATTTCACAGGTTGCCGGCTCATTGCAAAACAAAAAAGTTGTATATAACCTTATCCCGTGGGAAAAAACAGCCGGCATTGTCTATGACGGTGTTTCCACAAAGGAAGAATATGGCTTTGACATGGGTGCGGATCTGTCTGCGTACTGGACTGTCGTGGTCGAAGAGGGTGATCCCTATACGGTCGCAAATGCGTTTTCGGTGACAACAGCGGACGGTGTGACCAGATACGGCAAGATCGACGAGGAAAACGGAACGATTACCCTGAATCTGCCGGTGGGAACAGACCTTACCGCGATCAGTCCCACTATTACACATACGGGTACGCATACCAATATGGACAGCGGCACGTTTGACTTCAGCGGCGGCAAAACGCAGACGCTCACTGTCTACAACCGCACTTATAAGCTCGAAAGATCCTATACCGTCACCATAACGGCAGAGGCGTCTTCTCAGAACGCCATCGAGTCTTACAGCATCGGTGATGCGATCGGCGCGATCAATTCGGATGCCGGCGTTGTGGAGATCACCATCCCCTACGCAACGAATCTTACCTCAGCGCAGCCGGAGATCGTGATCTCGGAATTTGCGACGCTGAAGAGTGCGCCTGACGGACTGAGCGAGGGTGACAACGAGTATGTGATCGCGGCCGAGAACGGCGTCGAGCGGACGTGGACAGTCAAGATTACACGCACTCCTGCCGCAAAGGGCAACAATATTCTATCCTTCCGCTATGGTTCGGTGCAGGGTGTTATCAACAACAATACGGGCGAGATCACCATGGAGCTGCCTGCGGGAACCGCGACTTCCTTCGCTCCCGTGATCGAGGTGTCTCCGTTTGCCACAGTCTCTCCCGCGTCCGGTGTGAAGCAGGATTTCTCAAAAACCGTTACCTATGTTGTTACGGCGGAAAACGGAAATAGGAACACCTATGATGTCAATGTTTCCTTTACCGGTACGGTAGCCGAAAATGAGTACAAGGACGATCTGGAACAGGTTGTTAATAACATCATTATGCGGTATACCAATTCGGCTGATGACGACTGGGAGTGGATGAACCTCGGCTTCTATCAGGGCAAGCTGGCGAACTATGATGGTGGTTATGATCTTGCCGGACAGATCGGCGATCTGGACACCACTACAAGTGTGGCAATGACCAACATCGCCCGCACCATCATGATGCTGACAGCACGAGGGTTCGACTGCTCTAACCTTGCGCAGTACAACGACGGACAGCCGTTTGTTGACAGCAAGGGCAACGAGGTGGACAACCTTGCGGCAACCATGTATAACTACGCGGGAACGTACACCATAAACGGCCCCATTTTCGGCCTTATCTCGTTGGATATGGGTAATTATACGATCCCCGACAATGCAATCTGGACACGGGACGCCTTTATGGATGTGATCCTCAACCACGTCTATCTGTCTGATGGATTTGACACGGATATGGTCGCCATGCTCATGCAGTCCATTGCGCCATATGCCAATGACGAGGTTTATGGCGAACGGGTACGCGCAAAGCTGGAGGAAGGCGTAAGCATTATCATTACGAGAATGAATGCGGACTACTCCTTCAAGGCATGGGGCGCTGTCAACAGTGAAACAGCAGCTCAGGTTATTTGTGCGCTTTCCGCTATGGGCATCGATTGCCATACCGATCCCCGCTTCTCCGATGGTCAGGGGAAGAGCGTGATCCAGAACTGGGTGGACAGCTTTGTAAACCCCAGCGGTTACTTCCACCACACAACCGAAGTCATGAACAACGCCATGGCGACCTACCAGGGGTGCTATGCCAGCCAATGGTATCTGAACTTCCTGGAGGCGGGAGGTGCTGGGCATCCGTATTCGCTGTATAATAACCGGCGTTTTGACTTTGCCCGGCAGCTGTCCACGGACGCTTCCATCACCGGCTTTGAGATCGAAGGCAAGCAGGGCATTATCACCGAGGGCGGTGAAGGTGGGGAGAACACCATTACTGTTACAGTGCCCAACGGTATGCCTTTGACGAATCTGACTCCGACCGTGACGATGGCGGAAGGTGCGACGCTGCTTGCGCCGAGCCTGCCCGTGACCTTCGTAGAGGGCATTAAGCAGCCCTTTACCGTGATGGCCGAGGATGGTAAGACCACCAAAACCTATAATGTCACCGTTACCCACGGTGATGTGGGTGCTTCCGGCGCCGAGCTGGATGTCAACAGCATCAAGCTGCAAAATAGCGTGTTGAACGTGACGGACATTTTGGAAAAGAAGGTCACCAAGGCGTCCGATGGCGCAACGGAGATCCTGCTTACGGTGGGGGCCGGCGTGGATACCTCAAAGATGTATCTCAGCGCCAGCATTTCGTACAAGGCAACCTCTGATCCGTCTTTGGACGGTAAGGATGCGATGAACTTCTCCGACTGGCAGACCTTTACTGTGACCTCCGGTGACGAGACCGTGAAGAATGTCTACCGGATCAAGGTCGTGTCCAAGGCGCAGGCGGAGATCACCAGCTTCCGTGTTCAGACGGCCGGCGAATGGTACAATGGCACCATTGACAATGCCAAGAGCACCATCACCGTTACCGGTGTGGACGATTCCAAGCTGACCAGCACCAAGCTGGTCACGGACATCGAATTTACCGGTAGAAGCTGCTCGCCGACCTCCGGTATTGCGGTGGACTTTGCCAATGCAGCCACGTTTACGCTTGGCGGTGACAATGATTTGGCAAGCCGCACTTACACCGTTACTGTGTTGAATAAGAGCGGTCAGCCGATCTCAGCAAAGAGCAGCGGAAACGATGATGATACGCCCTCGACCAGCACAGCGAAGATCACAGGCTTCTCCGTCCTGGGTGTGGAGGGTGAGATCGACCAGAGTGCCGGAACCATCACTGTCAAGCTGCCGGTGGGAACAAATGTCACTGCGGTTGCGCCGGTCGTTACCGTTCCTGCGGGGGCCGTGGTCAGTCCGGTATCCGGCGAGGTCGTGAATCTATCCAACCCGCTGACCTATACCGTAACGCTGGGTACGGAGAGCAGAAACTATACCGTCACCGTTATCTTTGAGCGCAGCATTTCTCAACAACTCTGGGATAAGGTGGCAGAGAACAGCGACGTAGCCGATCATCAGACCAGCTACGGACACCATTTTAAGTAGAAAGGAGAGAGCCATGAAAGCAACAAAATGGCAAAGGACAGTATCGCTGCTCCTTTGCCTGCTCATGGCCATGAGCTTCTTTATAGCAACTGCACCAAAGGCATATGCGGCAGAACCGGAATGGCCGCATCTGACGAGTGTGGGAATACCGACAAACGACAAAGCAACGAAGCCGTTCTTTATTGCCAATAACCTCCGTGAAGATTTTACCTTCACCTTGAAGGATGTTAAAATTGAACATGCCAAAAGCTTAACAGAATGTGCTTTAGGTACTACGGCAGGTTATACGGCGTATGATGCCGGAACCATCAAGTTCTATGTGGACAATTTGCCTACAGAAAGCGATAAGCTCGAGAGTTTTAGTGGTACAGCTTATGGTTTCAAATTTCAAACAGGAAACGACCTCGTAACGGTGTCGGGTACTGGTGATGGCGATACGGTGAAATTCGCAAATGCGGTTATGCTGAATGTAGCTGGTAATTTTGAGTATCACAACAAGACTTACTATTACATACAGACAGCCAAAAATGTACGCTATCACTATAATGTGCAAGTCCTACAATACAATGGCGAAACTGGCGAGGAATTGACCCTCAGCGCCGGTTCCGCAAAGCGTACTGACAAGGAAACGGCCATAGTGACGTTTAATGCTTCCGCAGCAGGCAATTACTACTATGCCCTGCATGACGAGCAGCAAACCGCACCTGTGGTAGACACCACTTCGGCTAACACAAATATGGGTACGATGACTAAGACCAACACGATCACTGTCAGCGGTATGACGGACTATAAGGCTAAGTATCTGTATATTGTGGGTGTTGATGCGGCTGGAAAGACCAGCGTCCCGCTGGAGATTGTGATCCCCGGTATTACATTTGCACTCAAGCATGAGAAACAGAGCATTTACTCAGTTTCATTGTATACTGAGCAATTTACAGATAGTGAAGGAAAACCGATTACAGCGGCAACTCCAGGTGATACCGTAATCGTGAATTTCGGCGTGTTTGAAGCGGGCAATGATAATGTGATCTATGAAGATGGCGCAATCAAACATAAAGCCAGTGTCCGGCAGACTGTTTTGACGCAGTGGAATATGACCGGTCTGACGCTCGATCCCGCGCCGACAGGATCCAGCTTCCGTTTTACCATGCCGGAGAATGATGTCACCATACAAGCAGAGACAAAGCTCGATGGTGTACCTATTCATGTCACTTCCAATATGCCCAACGTAACTCAAGAACTGGAAGCCCGTGCATATTTTACGAACCCCTATGGACTCCCCGGCGGCAACGTGGGTTATACAATACCGATTTGTGCCAATCAAGATCAGACCGATGTTGTAATGGCTGGCACCAAAGTTAGGTTAAGAGTCGTATCGATTCCAGAGACTTATGTGCTGGACAAGTGGGCAATCACCAACAATGGTACTCCTGTTGACAAAAGTGAGATAACGCTCAGCGAGGATGGCAGCAGCGCAGAGCTTACTCTGGCGGAAGGCGGCGACTATGTGTTCAACGCAGTCCTGCGTGCCAAGAAGTTTGCCAGTGTGACCGCCGCGGTAAATGACTCGACTATGGGCAGCGCTACAGTTACCGTTGATGGGAATCAGCAAGCCGTTTACGAAGGCCAGAATGTTACTCTCACCGCCATCCCCGGTGATAGCTACATGCTGGAGCGCTGGGAGGTCAGAGAAGAGGACTCCGACGATTTGATTGCCACAACGCCTGTGGAGGGTAACGCCAACCAGGTCACCTTTACCATGCCCGCCACCGACAAGAACATCACCGCAAAGGCATTCTTCGCGTTTGATCCCGCCAAGGCCAGCACGGAATGCGGTTTGGACAGTGTAGAGTTGGATGTTCCAGGCGCCTCGGTTGAAAGAAGGGGCGGCAATTTCACCATCAAGGTTCCGGCGAATACAAGCGCGGACACGCTGGCCGCTGCAGCTCTGAAGTTCATCACCGTTTCCGAGGATGCGGACGTCATTCGGGCTGGGGACGAAACGCCTTGGCCTACGGATGGTCAAGCCTGCGGCATGACGCTGGACACGCCGGTCACCTTCACTGTCCGCTCTCAGAAGTACCTCCTCGGAGGAGACGATAACGCCAAGGCGGACTATACCGTCACCGTCATCCGCACCAAGAGCACCGAACGTGCCATCGAAAGCGCAAAGCTGGGCAATGTGGTCGGTGTCCTTGATCAGACGAAGAAGACCGTGACCTTCACGGTTCCCGCCGACACCGAGGACAGCGCCGTGGCCGATATGCTGCTGACGATCAACTGCTCGCAGTATGCTTCCATCAAGTTGAAGGGTGCCGAGACGGATTGGGTCAACGATACAGCCTGCGGCATGAAGCTGAACGAGGAAAAGACTTTTGTCGTTACGGCGGAGGATGGCACCACCACGGCGGAGTACACCGTTGTGATCCATCGCACCCCCAGCGATAAGAAGGCACTTACCGGCGCAACGCTGGGCGATATTGCGGCTGTGATCAACGAGGACAGCCATGCTGTTACCTTCACTGTCCCCGCCGACACGACTGACAGCACGCTGGGCGAGATGATCCTGAAGTTCACCTGCTCCCCCCGCGCGGCGGTCAAGCTGAAGGGTGCCGACAACAACTGGCCTGATAACGGCGAAGCCTGCAGGCTGGAGCTCGGTGTTTCCGCTACCTTCGTGGTAACGGCCGAGGATACCTCCACGCAGGAGTACACGGTCACGGTCAATCGCGAGAAGCGTACCGAAAGGGCGATCACGGAGGCTGTCCTGACTAAGACGGACGGCACCTCCGTGAAGGCGGATATCAACGAGCAGAACAAGACGGTCACCTTCACGCTGCCTGTGGGCACCACAAATGCCGATGTGGCCGCCATGACGCTGAAATTCACCTGCTCTCAGGACGCTTCCATTAAACTGGATGGTGAAACGAGTGATTGGCCTACCGACGGTCAGCTCTGCGACATGAAGCTGAATGAGGCCAAAACCTTCGTTGTTACCGCTGAGAACGACTACTATACGCAGGCATACACGGTCCTCATTACCAGAGGCAAGAGCAGCGCGAAAGAGATCACGAATGCCCTCCTGCTGGCAAAGGCTGGGGATACGACGTCTCTGGCGACGGTAAAGATCGACAACACCAAGAAAACGGTTGACTTTACCCTGCCTGCCGGTACGGATACCAGCAAGCTGAGCGAGATGATCCTGAAACTGACGGTCTCCGACTATGCCACAGTGGAGAAATCCGGCGATACGGACAACTGGCCCGCTGAGGGCAAGGCCTGCGGTATGGAGCTGGATAAGACTGCCACTTTCACGGTGACAGCTGAGAACGGCGAAACGCAGGACTATAAGGTGACCATCACCAGAACCAAGAGCAGCGAGAAGGATATTACCGCCGCTGTTCTGCTGAACCAGACCGGTGACACCACGCCGTTTGCAAGAGCGGAAATCAGTGAAACCGAAATCATCTTTACCCTGCCTTCTGATACGGATAAGTCCGTATTGAACAGCATCGGTATGAAATACCTGAAGCTGACTTATCCGGAATCGGCTACCGTGAAGATGAAGGACGGTTATGATGATGCGACGAATGGCGGCTACAGGTGGAGTAACGGCGACATAATGTGCAATATGTCCATAAACTCGCCGGTCAAGTTCACCGTTACCGCCGAGAATAGCAGTACGAAGGAGTACACGATCGAGATCAAGTACACTGCGCCCGCTGCACCTACCCTGTCCAACGGCTCCGCCACCCGCACCAGCAAGACCGGTGCAACCGTGAAGTTCATCTCCAGCGAGGCGGGCAACTACTTCTATAAGGTGGTGGATCACGGTGCGGCAGTGCCCACGGTGGATACCAGCAAGAGCGGCACAGCTGCCGTCAAGGGTGAGAACACCATCACCCTCAGCAATCTGACCGAGGACGCCCGTGACATCTACATCGTTGTTGTAGGTGCAGCCGGAGGCGAGAGTGCTGCCCTGAAGGTGGAGATCCCCGCCTATGGCAGTGATGCTGATACGCCTGATACCGGCGCGTATAAGATCTCGATAAGCGCACCCAAGGGTGGTACGATCACCACTAACCGCACCAAGGCGGATGCGGGTGACGAGATCATCGTTACCGTAACGCCCGACAACGGCTATCAGATGGTGTCTGGTTCTCTGACCTATACGCTGGCAACAAAGGGCGGCGAAACCAAAACCATCAGTAACGGACGCTTTACCATGCCTGCGGGCGATGTGTCTATCACCTGTAAGTGGGAGACTGCCACAATGACCGCCAAGGGCATCACCAGCTTCTCCATCAACGGCGTGGCCGGTGCGGTAAACAACACCACTAACACCATTACCATCACCATGCCCCGCGGCACGGATGTGACAAAGCTGACTCCCACGATCTCCACCAACGGCGTTAAATCCCTCACGCCTGGTAGTGGCGAGACAGTGAACTTCACCAATTCTGTGAACTACACGGCCACCATGGAGGATGGCAGCACCAAGACCTATACTGTCACGGTCTACGTGGAAAAGGGTACGCTGTCCGACCAGTTCTGGGACAAGCTGACGGATTTCGTCAACCAGATCCCCTGGTGGGAGTACGCAAAGCATCAGCAAAGTACTAGCAGCTATCCTAAGTATTGGTAAATCCCCCTCTTTACGCACAGAAAGCCACTGGCATTTGCCGGTGGCTTTCTGTCTAAGCATTGACGTGTTATTCAGAAAAGGCATGCATGAAAATGAGATCGATAATGGGCGGTGCTGAAACTTTACATCAGGATTCCTCGTGGTGCAAGTATAAGTTGCCATGGTTTATCGGTAGTTTCAGTTGGATAAAGTGCGGCGTATATGCTCTTTTCCTGTTCTGTCGGTGAAGCAAGATCTGTTGGAGGTAGTTATGAGTAAAACGATGCGGACCAGACTCCTACTGCTTTTAGTAATCTTAGTCTGTCTACTGATTATAGGAAGTACAATCAATAGGATAATAGCCCGAAATCCACCTGACAATATCCCTGACCGCACAGCAGCATTTGCAGAGGTATTTGACATCCTATATGGAATGTACCCAGAGGCAAATATGGGGACGAGTGCAGTCGTACTATGCTTAAATGATCTGAATAAGAGTGATTATGACTGTGCGGTAAATGGAATAGGAGCGTATTGCAGGACGAATGGGATTAAGCTTTCCTATTCATCTTATGGAGAATCTCCAGATAATGCTACTCTGCTGGATGAAGAAAATTTGATTTTCACTTTTGAACGGGTACGATATCCGCGTTTGCTCTCGGGAAACATTAGAGTTACTTTCCTTGTGCAGAAATATCGTCCCGGAGCAACCGGCTTTGCACTCAATGTATCATGTGATTGGAAACTGGATGCTTGGGACTGTTACTGGACGGGTTCTCAGGAAATAACGGCGTCAAATGTATAGGGCATATACACGCTGATAAACAGTTCAGGAAGAAAATAGTAGCACAGAAAGCGAAACCAAGGCTGCTACATCATCAAGCCCCTGACATCCGGCAACACACGACAAAGTATTGGCATCCCGCTTTATTCAGAGAAAGGTGTCGGCATTGCTGCCGACACCTTTCTTATTTGCATTAACATGTTGTGGGATAATTTATGCCATTGCGACGAACAATACTTGCCCATTGATAGGTAAGAATAAGTTCATGTACTCAAAAAGATGACGATAAGCCTCGTAAAGAAACCTATAGTGCGCATTTTGAGTATGTATATTTTTTGGCGGACGAGGATGCCGAACACAGGTATCTTGTAGATGACCTGAAGAGCAACCCAAATAGCCAACAGCAAAAGCAGTAGACGCATCAGTTCACCTCTAGCGAAGAAGCGGCAAAGTGCCACCGCATTCGTTGCGGGCAAAGAGATCGAGTACCCCGGCCAAAGAGACCACCTGCATCTTCAACAGTTGAGCAGAAATCTTGGCTAATGCCGGCGTTTCTTTACACGCCGCCTCAAATTGCGCCATAGTACGCTTTATCTCCTCAAGCGCAACGCGGTACAGGTCGCCAATCGCATGAATTTTCAACTGGGCTTCCAGCTTGGCAAGCTCAGTCTTCAGCATGGCTATCTGCTTATCACGCATGATCTTGAATGCTTCGCGCTGCATGGAACGGTTGTCAATCACATTGATAGTGTTGTCGATGATGCTCAGAATGGAAGGAATCGCGGAAGAAATCAGCGTGTTCTGGTTACAAGGAATCAGTGACATTTTTTACCTCCAGTCTTTTGTGTCAATATGCGAAAACGAACTGAAAGAGCATCATGCCCCCGGCCAAAGGCCTCCCTCTCTCTTCTTGTATAGCGTCTTACAGCAGAAGAAGAGGTACATATGCGTAGTTGCACATGGCAACCACCCCCTCTTTTGTTTTCCAGGCGAATTATATACCATCGCCATTGTATTCACAATTGTCAGTTTCGACGAGAAATCTATCAAAATGTAGTAGAAAAGTTCTTTTTTATAGAATTTTTCCTGAGTAGAAATAAGCCGGTTGACTATGTGAAGGCAGTAGGATATTATAAATAGGTGCGTGTGTTCTGAACGTGATACGCACGGGCGTGTGTTGATGAATTGATACTTTCGGTGTCCTATAAAACGGCAAGGTAAAGGGCGACATTTAGGCCGATAACATGTAAATACCACTGTGATATAATCTTATCGTTTCCCAATGGGCTTTAAGGAACGGCTCAAATGCCGAATACTGCCTATATTGTGGCGCACCAACCTCCAGATGGTGCGCCGCTTCTTTTTGCCCGGAATTCAGGAAGGAGCACCTGCCGATGCTGGTAGGCTGAATGAGGGCATCGGCATGGAATTGGTCGAGAAGATATGTGCGGTAACAGGCACCATGCTGCTGATTATCACGCTGTGCGTCGTAGCAATATATTTCGTAAATCGTATCTGCGGGTGGTGTAATACGGGTAGATACCAAGCGAGGGAAACAATATGAATATGGTTCCAAAGGCATGGTAAGGTAAGTAGTTATTATTTGATGCAAAGGCCTTTGGTGTACCTTTAGTTGTGCGAACAATAAAAGGCAATCAGAAATTGTACCGAAAGCCATTATCCTAAGTATTGGTAAATCCCCCCTCTTTACTCAGAGAACGACGTCGGCATTTCTGCCGACGTCGTTCTCGTTTTTATTTGCCATCCTTTGCGGCCACAAACCAGCGTCCTTTTTCAAACCAGAGATAGCTCTCCTGTCCCCGTATCCGACAGGTATACCGATCCCCTACGCCACCCACGCTTTGGCAGGCAGCGCGGCGCACATCAAGTATCTTATCAATATGATACCTTCGTGTTTCGTCAAATTCGATCTCAATGGGCCGCATCTTCCCACCTGCATCAAAATGCACCGTCACCGGCACATACCGCTTTTCAAGCTCCATTCATTATACCCCCTATCCTGCGAAATACCCCACGGGATGTACTGTGTGGTCATCCTTGGGATTGATGCAGCCCAATGCCGGGTCAGACATGGTGATGGCGCGGCGCACACTCATATAGCCATATCGCTGCCGCAGCCTGTCCATGGTCACATCGATTTGTTCCCACGCGCTCCGACGCCTATCGTTATCAAAAAGCGACGTTTGTATACCAATAGTCGCATCTACCAGATCGGTGCCGCGCACACCGATGCTGCGTATCGGCGCTATCCATGAATAGCTGCGACGGAACAGGTCGAACGCCACTTCTGCGATCTCCGCACTGGAGCAGGTGGGAACTGCCAGTTTCTTTTGCCGGCAGTACCAATGCAGCTTCGTATCCCGGACAGCAACTTCGACCACCGTACACTTTGATGCCAGTTCCCGCATTCTGCAGGCGACGCTTTCCGCCAACAGATACAGCATGAGACGCACATCATCGTCGTTGACCAGATCGCGCGGCGTGGTGGCGCTGTTGCCTACCGATTTTATGGCACGGATATGATCACTGCGCTGCACAGGCGATACATCAAGCCCGTTGGCAAAAGTGTGCAGCACCAGCCCCATTTTCCCCAGCTTGTGTTCCAAAAGCTTCGGCGACGCCTCGGCAAGCTGCCCGATGGTATAAATCCCAATACCGCGCAGCTTGCGCTCTGTGGCAGGACCAACATAGAGCAGATCGGATGCTGGCAGCGGATAGGCAATTTCTTTATAGTTATCCCGCTCGATACGGGTGATGGCGTCCGGCTTTTTGTAGTC
>OJKW01000156.1_pt1 | contig 65661 bp, 63 predicted proteins | sample 1596591 | NCBI WGS metagenome assembly OJKW01 (sample SAMEA4350166, study PRJEB24818) | metagenome | biome: human; feature: gut; material: faeces | place: Denmark | collected 2013-09 | reverse complement strand
ACCCCAGTTGACCCCGGCCCCCGCACCGGAGCCCGCGAAGAAGAAAAAGGCCATCCGCTTCCCCGGCCGGCGGGTGCTGGAAGTCGCCGCCTGTGCGGCGCTGTGCGGCGGCATCCTCTACGGGGCCGCCCGCGTCGGCTCCCTGCCCAGCGTTACCCTGTTCTCCGGCGGGTCGGCATCCAGCACCGCCGCTGCCTACGAGGCTGCCCCGGAGCTGGCCACCTACTCCATGGCGGACGCAGGTGGTTCTGCCGACCGCGCCGTGAACACCTCCGGCAGCACCCTGCTGACCTCCGGCAATGTGGAGAACGACACCGCTGCCCGTACCGCCGACAACGCGAAGATCATCTACACCACCTACCTCTCCATCGAGACAAAGGACTACGACTGGGCCTACCAGCAGCTGAACGATACGCTGTCCGGTGTGGACGGCTATCTGGAGTCCAGCAGCGAGTACACCGACAGTACCGACAGCACCCGCACTCTCTCCCTGACGCTGCGGGTGCCGGAGAGTTCCTATGACGCCTTCGTGGATGCCGCCGAACAGGCGGGCAGTGTGACCAGCAAGAGCGAGTCCGCCGAGGATGTGACCACGCAGTACATGGACATTGAAGCCCGGCTCGACAACCTCACCGCCCAGCGCACCCGTCTGCAGGAGCTGCAAGCCAGCGCGGACAACCTCACAGACCTGTTGCAGATCGAGTCCTCCCTGAGCGATGTCCAGTACCAGATCGAGAGCTACCAGAGCCAGCTCAACTGGTACAGCCAGCAGGTCTCCTACTGCACCGTGAACATCACCCTTGACGAGGTGGAGACCCTGACCACCGGCACCAGCTTCGCTGCCCGGCTGGCCGACGCCGCCAAGAACGGCTGGTCGAACTTCACCGCCGGGGCACAGGCCGTCGTGGTCTTTCTCATGGGCGCATGGCCCGCCATCGTCATCGGCGCGGCGTGCGGCGTGGTGTTCTATCAGGTCCGCCACCCCCGCAAAAAGCGCCCGAACCCAAAGGACGCAAAGTGACCTGCCCCCGCCCGGAACAAAACCTGAAAAAAATTTCGGAAAACGCTTGACATTCTCCCCGCCCTGTGGTATTATACTTGAGCAGTCAGCGAGAGGCTGACGCGAGACAAGTAAATATCGCGGGGTGGAGCAGTCTGGTAGCTCGTCGGGCTCATAACCCGAAGGTCGTTGGTTCAAATCCGGCCCCCGCAACCACCAAGCATCTTGATGAATTTCAAGATGCTTTTTTGTTGCCATTTTTTATCTGCATCACAAAAGCGCGGCGTCCACCCGGACGCCGCGCTTTCTGATTTTCTCCTTATGCAATAAACCCATTGCTTCTTGCCCAGAAGACCCAGAAGGTCAGGGTCAGGGCGCTGAAGAAGGTGGTGGTGACGCAGACACTGCCGGTGAGGGTGCCCTCGTGGCCCATCTGCTTGGCCATGACGTAGCCCGCCGGGGTGGTCACGCTGCCCAGCATGACCAGCAGGGCGACGAGCTTCTGGTCAGTGAAGCCGAAGTGCACCGCCATGGGCAGAAAGATGGCGGGCAGGAGGATGAGCTTGGTCACGGTGGCCGCGGCGGTAGGCTTCAGGTAGGCCAGCGCCGCGCGGCCCTTGAAGCCCGCACCGATGGCCAGCAGCGCCAAGGGGCTGGTCAGCCCGGCGAGGCTGGACAGGGTCTTGTTCACCATGGTCGGCATGGGCAGCCGGAGCAGACTCCACACAAAACCCGCCGCGATGCCCAGCAGGATGGGGTTCGTGACGATGCCCTTGAGGCTCTTTTTGATCTTCTCCCCCATGCCGCTTTTGGCCGATCGAGAAAGCGAGGGGCTTTCCAGCGTCAGGATGACCACGGCGAAGATGTTGTACAGCGGCACGCTGCCGAGGATCATCAGGCCCGACATGCCGGAGGTGCCGTAGATGTTCTGGATGAAGGCCGCGCCGAGGATGGCGGCGGAGGAGCGGTAGCACGCCTGAACGAACTCACCCACGATGTGCTTGTCCTTCAGCAGCAGCTTTGCCAGCACCCAGATGACCAGAATGCTGGCCGTGGTGGCTGCGGCGCAGAAGAGCACATAGGCCCCGTCAAAGCTGGCCCGGACGTCCATGGTGGCAAGGTCCCGGAAGAGCTGCACCGGCAGCGCTACGTTGAAGACGAACTTGTTGGCCATGGCCACGAAGTCGTCGGTCAGGAAGTTTTTGCGGTGGAGCAGACAGCCCAGCACCATGATGAAGAACAACGGCATGGTGCTGTTCAGGCTGAAGAGCAGGCTTTCCCACATGGCTCACATTCCCCCATGGCGGCGCTCTTCAGCGGCCAGCTCCTGCTGCAAGGCGGCCTTGCGGTGATCCAGCAGCAGGTCTTTGTTGTAACGGAAGTACCGGTCGCAGCCGTTTTCGGTGATGAAAGCATGGGCGGCGGGGGCCAGCGTCAGCTCGGTGACGAAGACCACCATCTCCTGCCCTTCCGCAAAAGCTGCTTCCATAAAGTCGAAGGCAGCTTCCAGCGCGGCAGAGGCCGTTTCCTGCGCCTTGTCCCGCTCGTCGGCGAGGGTCTGGAACTGGGTGCGGAGCAGCTCAAAGGCTTCCTTGGTGCCCACGGCATTGGCGTGGCGCAGTTCCGCTTCCCACTTGCGGAGGGCAGCACAGACCGTGAGCCGAGTGGCCGCAGCATCCCGGCTCAGCAGCCCGGCCTCCCGCTGGCGCTTCGTCTCGGCGTCGTAGTCGGCGATCATCTGGCTGAACAGGGTGGCCGGGCCGTCCGGGATATCCTCCGGCAGGGTAGCAAAGCCCTGTTTGGCTTCCCGCAGGAAGGCGTAGCACCCATCGGCAGCGGCATCGGCCTGACGAGAGGCCGTGAACCGGTTGTTCAGGCCGGACAAAATCAGGCTGACAAGGCTGAGCCGCTCGTCGAAGGGAGCGTTCAGCAGCCGGGCAAAGACGGCGGGCTTGGCCTGACCGGCCAAGATTTCCTCCACGCCGTAGTCGTCGCGGTACTTATAATAAAGGTCGAGGTAGGCCGAGAAGTCCTCAGCGATCTTCTCGTGCTGGAGGTACTGGCGGATGAGCGACTCGTCGGCCTTGAGGCCCAGCGCCTCGTAGGTGTCCAGCAGGTTGGACAGGTCCTCCCAGCCGCGGGCGGTGACGAACTGGGTGCCGTCCACGTCGGCGTTGATCTGGTAGAAATTCTGGGGGTGGAGGTCGAGGTAGCTCAGGATGGCGCTGTGGATGCGGGCCGTGCGGGCGTAGTCCTTCCACGCCTGCAGATCGGGCTCGATGTCCATCCGGCGGACACGGTCGAGGGTCACGATGTCGAAATCGCGGACGGATTTATTGTACTCCGGCGGGTTGCCGGCTGCCACGATGACCCACCCCGCCGGAACTGCCTGATTGCCGAAGGTCTTGCACTGCAAGAATTGCAGCATGGTGGGGGCCAGCGTCTCGGAGACACAGTTGATCTCGTCGATGAAGAGGATGCCTTCCTTCAGGCCCGTGGCCTCCATCTTGGCGTAGACGCTGGCGATGATCTCGCTCATGGTGTACTCCGTCACCGAAACGTCCTTGTCGCCGTAGTGGCGCTGGCGGATGAAGGGCAGACCCACAGCGCTCTGGCGGGTGTGGTGGGTGATGGTGTAAGCCACCAGCGCCACGCCGCATTCCCGCGCCGCCTGTTCCATGATCTGCGTCTTGCCGATGCCCGGAGGGCCCATCAGCAGGATGGGGCGCTGCCGGATGGCCGGAATGGCGTATTCGCCCAGCGCGTCCTTGGCCAGATAGGCTTTGACGGTATGTTCGATCTCTTGCTTGGCTCGTTGGATATTCATAAAGCTTCCTCACATCCTCAGGTGTTGTTCAGTTCGCGGTAGGGGTCGTCCTCGTCGTTCAGCGCCTCGGCGAGAGCCGAAGCCGCCTTGGCGGACGGGCCGGTGAATTCATCCTCGTCCAGCACCACCTTCATGGCCCATGGCGGAACATTGGCGTCGTCGAAGCGGTCGCCAAGGAACAAAAAGGCGGTGTCATAGGCCGGGCGGCGGGCCGGGTAGCTGCCCATGCCGTCGGTGAAGTAGAGCAGCCCCCGCAGATTTGAGAACTTTTTCTCGGCGCAGAGCTGGCTGACGTACGCAAAGGCCGGGCGGAAGTCCGTTCCGCCGCCGCCCCGGAGCTGGAAGTGGTTCATAGCGTGGATGAGCTCGTCCTCGTTCCGGACCAGCAGGTCCTGCCGGACGGCATTGTCCGCTTGGATGAGGTGGAGGTTCATCCGGTGGAAGAAGTTCTCCCGCCCCTTCAGCAGGGTGTAGGTCTCGGCCAGAAAGGCCCGCACCAGCTCACCGGAAGTGGAATAGCTGGTGTCGATGACGAGGGCCAGTTCCTCGATCTTTTTGCTCTCCCGCGTTTCCAGCGGCTCGATGAGGGGCATGTTCCCATAGACGGAGAGGCCGTAGGTGTAGAAGTTCAGGTCGAACTCGTCCGGGTCAAGGTGGACCTCCTCCCGCGTGACGCAGAAGCGGCGGAGGAAGTCCCGGTAGCTGCGGCGGCTGCGGTTGGCGGCTTTGACCTGTTCGCGCAGGTTGTCGGCTCCCTCGCCCGCTTCCTTGTCCCGCAGTTCCAGTTCGGTCTGCATCCGCTCGCCGATCTTCTGCCACGTTTTCTGGGGCAGGGGCGTGGGCATCTGCTGGGGCTGTTCGGGGGCGTCCTTGGGCCAGAGGCGGTGGTCGTCGGTGGTGAACTCCCGCTCCAGCTGCCGCAGCACGCCGGGGGTCTGCTTCACCAACCATCGGTAGGCCGGAGCCGCCGCCACCACTTTGCCCTCCGCCGCGATGGACCCATAGGCGTTCTGCCGCACATAGGTCAGCGGCCGCTTGACGCTGGAGCGGTTCAGCCCATCGATGACGTTTTCCACCGCGATGTCGCACGCAAGGCCCCACAAACGGGGGTCCCGCCGTCCCTTCATCCAGAGATGTCGGAATACGCAGTGGAATATCGTATGGAGATACAACCGGTTGAGATATTTCGGATTTTGTTTGTAGAGCCGGAGCAGGGCGCTGGGCTGATAGCAGAGGATACGGCCATCCGTGGCCAGCACGCCGCACCGTTCGTCCGGGGTGGGGGTCAGGGCCGAAAGGGCCATGTCCAGAAAGCGGAAATCCAGATACAGCCCGCTGCGCACCACGGCCAGCACCTCGCCGCCCATCCGCGCCTGCCACTCCTCATGGGTCTCCGGCCGCTTCGACTCAAAGGGCTTGCGGGGGTCGAAGAATTTTTCTTTTTCGGGGAGCTGGGTCACTTTCCTCACCTCAGAAATCAAAATCGTATCGTTTCTTTTTCGGCTTCGCGGACAGCTTTGTGTACTCCGCATCGGCCAGCAGGGCCGCTGCCGCCCCGTTGTCGGCCTTGGCGGCCATCTGGGCAGCCTCGGCAAAGGCGGCGGCATCCAGCACATCCAGCGCCAGCAGGGCTTTCAGGCCGTCGAGGTCCTGCGCCTTCAACAGCCGGGCAACCACCCGGCCCGTGTTGGCTTTGAGGAACGCCGTGTAGGCCGCTTTCGCCCCTTCGGTCAGGTTCCACGGCCAGCGCAGCCGGTCGAAGCAGAGCATGGCCATAATGTTCCTGTCCTCGGCGGCGTGACCCTCCGGGAAGATGGCGTCATATTCTGCGCAGAGGAATTTTCCATCCAGAAAACACTGTCTGTAATGGTATCCTTGCCCGGAAAAGGTATGCAACAGGATGTGGGCCGGGGATTCCTCCACGTCCTCCCAGTAGGCGGGGTACCACAGCCCCGCGCGGGGGGCCGCTTCGCCGGGGAGCCAGAACAGAGCACGCACTGCCTCGGTGATGTTGTTGACGAGGGCGAACAGCCCGGTGGCCGCTTCCGGCTCAGCCCGCACCACGAGGTCCGCCAGCGCGAAGCAGTTCAGGAAGACATCGCTGCCCACGGTCAGGTCGGCGGCCCCGAAGGAGAGCCGCCGCAGCCTGCGGCAGTTGTAGAATGCGCAGCTCCCGATGACCTGCAGCCCGTCGGGCAGGACGGCTTCTTCGAGGAAGTTCCCGCAGACGGGGTGCAGGTCGGTTTCTTCCGGTGCGTCCCCGAAGTCGAGGTCGTACCGGCGGCGTCCCGTCAGCGCCCGGCCAAAGGCGCGGGTCAGGGTCACCGCCCCGTCCCCGCCGACTTCGTACCGGCAGAGGGCATCGGCGGCGGGCAGATCCCGGAGCTTTTCAGAAAAGCAGTAGTCCCCCAGCTCCGTGAGGGTCCACTCCTCCCCTCCCGGCCCCGGCACCTCCCCCGGCACCGCAATGCAGGGCTCGTCCCCGTAGACACGGATGAGACGGGCCGTGTTATTTTTTAATGGTAAGATATCCAGTAACATAAACGTCCTTTACAAGATCACGCTGTCCTCCATACAACCTTTCCTAGCAGGAGAGGCCTTGGCAGTCCCCGCAGAGTATCCGGTTTCGCCAGAGGCTCCCCTACTAGGAAAGACTCCCTCCGGCCGGAGGGAGATGTCGCATAAGCGACAAAGGGTGGACGACTGTCGAGCGAAGCGAGACTGAGAGGTTGTACGAAGGTGCACCTCCCCTAAAACAAAAACTGCTGCACGCGCAGATGCCGTGCAGCAGTTGGGTGTTTGCGATTACTGTGCGGCCTGCGCCAGACAATCGTCCATGGCGGTGAAGATGGCGTCGCTGGTCATGGTGCTGCCAGAAACAGCATCCACCCCAGCTGTGCCGCCGGCTTCCTGCAGACTGACGGCCAAGCTTTCGGCCGCCTTGCCGCCCAGCGCGGGCGTTTCGCCCGAAGCATCGATGTTCACACCGGTCACTTTGCCGCCGGTGATGGTCACCGTTACCGCCACATCGCTCAGGCACCCTTTCGCGCTGGCGGTATAGGTGCCGTCGGTGTAGGTAGCGGCGTTATCAGCGGCGGGCACCGTTCCGGTGTTGGCGATGTACAGGGACAGGACAATGCCCAGCACGAGATCCAGCACCACCATCAGAATGGTATTCCGACTCATGTGTTTTTTCATCTTGCTGTTTGCTCCTTTGGGGAAAATTTTACTTTGCGGGCTTGAAGCTGTCGCGCAGGGTCACGACGCGGTTGTACACGCCGGGGTTCTTGGAATCCGGGGTGAAGAAACCGGTGCGGACGAACTGGAACTTCTCGCCGGGCTTTGCGTCTTTCAGGCTCTCTTCCAGCTTGCAGCCGGTGCGGGCCACAACGCTTTCGGGGTTGAGGTAGTCCTTGTAGTCGCTGCCCTCCGGGATGGCGTTCATGTTGGCCTCGGTGAAGAGCTTGTCGTACAGGCGGACCTCGGCGTCCACGGCGTGCGCGGCGCTGACCCAGTGGATCGTGCCCTTGACCTTGCGGCCGTCGGCGGGGCTGCCGTTGCCGGTCTCGATATCAGCCGTGCAGTGGATCGCGGCGATGGAGCCGTCCGCGTTCTTCTCCACGCTCTCGCACTTAACGATATAGGCACCCATCAGGCGGACTTCGCCGCCGAGGGTCAGGCGCTTGAACTTGGGAGGCGGCACCTCGGCGAAGTCCTCGTTCTCGATCCACAGCTCCTTGGTGAAGGCCACCTTGCGGGTGGTGGCATCGTTGGCTTCACGGTTGGGGTTGTTGGCGATGTCGAAGTACTCGGTCTTGTCCTCCGGGTAGTTGTCGATAACAAGCTTCACCGGGTCCAGCACGGCGATGCGGCGCTGAGCGGTCAGGTCCAGCTCGCTGCGGATGCAGGCTTCCAGCTGGCGCATATCGATGAGGTTGTCGGACTTGGAGATACCGGCTTCCCGCACGAAGGTGAAGATGGAGGTGGGGGTGTAGCCGCGGCGGCGCAGACCGCAGAGGGTCGGCATCCGGGGGTCGTCCCAGCCGTCTACAATGCCCATTTCCACCAGCTCACGCAGGTAGCGCTTGCTCATGACGGTGTTGGTCATGTTCAGGCGGGCGAACTCGCGCTGCTTGGGGAACTCGGTGCCGAAGATGTTCTCGATGACCCAGTTGTACAGCGGGCGGTGGTTCTCGAACTCCAAGCTGCACATGCTGTGGGTGATGCCCTCGATGGCGTCCTGAATGGGGTGGGCGAAGTCGTACATCGGGTAGATGCACCACTTGCTGCCCTGCCGGTGATGCTCGGCGTACTTGATGCGGTAGATGGCCGGGTCACGCAGGTTCATGTTGGGGCTGGCAAGGTCGATCTTGGCGCGCAGGGTCTTCTCGCCCTCCTTGAACTCGCCCGCACGCATCCGGCGGAACAGGTCAAGGTTCTCTTCCGGGGTGCGGTCCCGCCACGGGGACGGGCGGCTGGGCTTACCGGCGTCGCTGCCGCGGTACTCGCGCATCTCATCGCGGGTCAGGTCATCGACGTAGGCCTTGCCCTCCTGAATGAGCTTCTCGGCGTACTCGTAGCACTTGTCGAAGTAGTCGCTGCCATAGAAGATGCCGCCGTTGGGGTCGGCACCCAGCCAATGCAGATCTTCGATGATGCTGTTGACGTACTCCTCGCCTTCGCGGGCGGGGTTGGTGTCGTCCAGACGCAGGTTGAACTTACCGCCGTACTGGTTCGCGATGGACCAGTTGATGTAGATGGCCTTGGCGCTGCCAATGTGCAGGTAGCCGTTCGGCTCCGGCGGGAAACGGGTATGGATCTCGCTGATCTTGCCCTCGGCGAGGTCGGCGTCGATGATCTCAGTCAAAAAGTTTTTATCAGCCATGTGGCGTTCCCCCTTCATCCGGGCCAAACCGCCCGGAACTACTCATGATTCAATACCCATTATAATACACCATTTTTCGCTTTGCTTCAAGGTGGAAATGCAAACCGGGGCAAAATGGCGTTTTCTACCGCATTATTTTTGTGGGTAAAAGGCGTTTTGGTAGCTGACCAGCGCCCCGATCTGGTTGGACTTATTATGGAAGGCGCACGCCACGATCTCCGGGTGGGCAAGGCTGCGGGCCTGTTCCTCGCTGAAGGGGTGGCCCTTCAGGATCTGCTCCTCATACACCCGGTCCAGCGTCTCGATCAGGAGGGGCTGGCTGCTGATACCGCCGCCGATGGCGACCTTTTCGAGATTCAGCAGGACGCTCAGATTATAGATCTGCACGTCCACGGCAAAGCAGAATTTTTCCAGCACTTCCAGCGCCTCCGGCTCCCCGGCGTTGGCTGCGTCGAAGAAGATCCTGCCGTTCATGGGCGCGTCCGCGGGCAGACCCTTGCGCTCCCGGTAGGCGTCCAGCAGAGCCGTGGTGCTGCACTGGCACGCCATGGTCTTTCTGCCGTCGTTCCACTCGTCGGCGTTGGTGTTCATGAAGCTGTACTCCCCCGCCGTAAAGTCCCGGCCCCGCACCAGCTGGCCGTTGACGATGAGGCCGCCGCCCACGCCGGTGCCGATGATGAACACCGCCGCGTTGCTGCAGCCCTTGAGGACACCCCGCTGCAATTCGGCGATGGCGGCGGCTTTGCCGTCGTTCTCGATCCAGACCTTGCAGCCGCACTTTTCGGCAAGGCGCGGGCCCACCGGCGTGCCGATGTTGTAGATGATGGAGGGGGCCCCGCCGCCCTTGACCACGCCGTGCTCGGCGTCGATGAAGCCGGGCAGACTCAGCGCGATGCCGTCCACCTCGTCCCTGTGGGGACGGTAGATCTCCGCCATCGTCTCCAGAAAATGTTCCTGACTGTCGCTGGGCGTGGGCACGCTGCCGGACTCATAGTAGTTCATGGTGTCATCCATGACCGAATACTTGATCTCAGTGCCGCCTACGTCGAAGACCATTACCTTCATGCAATTTACCTCCCGGTTTTTTCTTTATTATAAAACAAACGCCGTGCAAAATCCACCCCATCGGTTCCACTTCATACGCTGGCGGAACCGTGAACCTTGCGAGGAAGACTATCAGGCCCCCTCCCAGAGGGGGCTGGCTGCGAAGCAGACTGGGGGTACGGGCATAAAAAATCCCACGCTGCGGCAAAGCAAAACGCAGCGTGGGCACGAAGATAGCTTAACTTAAAAGGGAAATGTCAGCGCCTCAGCGGGCGGCGACGTACTTGTGCAGGGTCTTGCGGACAGCGCCGTTGCCAGCGTACAGCTCCTTGACCATGCCTTCGATCTGCTCACCCAGACCGACCTCATACAGGTTGACACCGAAGATGTCGGCGCGGCTGTACAGATTCTTCAGGCAGCTGAAGTCCTGCTCCCCTTCCTTGACCTCCAGCGGGGCCACGATGGCCTGCAGCTCAGCCAGCATCGGATCGGGAGAGAGCTCGAAAGCCTTGCCGTTGTCATCGACACCCTTCAGGTAGCGGGCATAACCGGCCAGCACCAGCGGGATCAGGACGAGGTTGGACTTGTCCAGACCCCGTGCCTCGTAAGCCTTGATGGTCTCGCCGAAGCGGATGGCCAGCTTCTGAGAGGTATCGGTGACGATGCGCTGGGGTGCGTCGGGCATGAAGGGGTTGGGCAGACGGCGGTTGATGACCGCGCCGATGAACTCGTAGGGGTTCAGGACGCCCGGATCCACGACAACGGGCATTGCCTCGATGTAGCCGATCTTCTGGATAAAGGAGCGCAGGTCCTCGTCTGCCATCTCGGCGGAGATGAGGGTGTAGTCCAGCATACAGCCATAGATGGACATGGCGGTGTGCAGGGGGTTCAGGCAGGTGCAGACCTTCATCTTCTCGATCTTATCGACGGTCTCGCGGTCGCAGTACAGGACACCGCCCAGCTCCAGCGGAGGACGGCCATTGGTGTAGTGGTCCTCGATGCACAGGTACTGGGTCTCCTCGGCGTTGACGAAGGGAGCAGTGAAGGTGTGCTTCTCGGTGACGATGGTGTAGTTGTCCTCAAAGCCGTCGTCGGCCAGCATCTGCTGGACCTTGGCATCGGGGCGCGGGGTGATCTTATCGATCATGCTCCACGGGAAGGTGATCTTGGTCTCGTCCTGCACATAGGCGAGGAACTCAGCGGGGACCAGACCCTGCTCGACCCACTTGGTCGCGTAGGTGATGACCGCATTCTTGACCTTATCGCCGTTGTGGGAGCAGTTGTCCATGCTCTGCACGGTCAGGGGCAGCTTGCCGGCCTTGAAACGCTCGTACAGCAGAGCGGTGACCTTGCCCATGGCCAGAACGGGGGTCAGGCCGCGCTCCAGATCGGCAGGAGCCACGCCGTAGCCCTTCTCGGTGATGGTGAAGGAGATCATCTGCAGGCTGGGGTTCTGGAAGATCTCCACCAGACGGGCCCAGTCCTCGGTGAAGGAGGGGTCAGCCTTCAGGCTCTCGGTGACGGAGGCCACGACCTTCTTCTCGATGTCGCCGGTGGACTTCAGGCAGACCAGCAGGCTCATGTTGTCGTAGGGGCGGTAAGCCTTGTCGATGATCTCGTAGTCGAAGCTCTCGGCCACGATGACACCGCGGTCATACTTGCCGCTGTTCAGCGCGTCGTTCAGGACGGCGGCGGGGAAAGCGCGGAAGATGTTGCCAGCGCCGAAGTGGACCCAAGTAGGCTCCGCGTGGGTCTTGGCCTTGACGGCCTCGACATCGAACTTGGGCAGCTCGTAGCCCTTTTCTGCCCACTCGGCGGACAGATTGCCATTCTTGATATCAGTCAGCTTCATAACATTCAGCCTTTCTTTTTCTCTTCATCCAGACGATCCAGCAGATCCCAGACGCCCAGCATATATTGGATGCCCAGAGCACGGTCATACTTGCCGTAGCCGGGGCGGCAGTTGCCGGGGCCTTCCTCCCACAGCTGGCGGCCGTGGTCGGGGCGGATGTAGCCCTCGTAGCCGCCGTCATGGTAAGCGCGCAGGATCTCGATGATGCCGGTCTCGCCGCAGCAGTCGCGGTGAGCAGCCTCGGAGAAGTCGCCGTTGGGGAAGTGGTGGATGTTGCGGATGTGAGCGAAGGCGATGCGGTCGCAGTGCTTGCGCACGATCTCAGCAACGTTGTTGTTGGGGTTCGCGTTCAGGCTGCCGGAACACAGGGTCAGGCAGTTGTACTCGTCGTCCACCATGCTCAGGAAGCGGTCGATGCTCTCGGCATCCACCAGCAGACGGGGCAGACCGAAGATATCCCAAGGGGGATCGTCCATGTGGATGGCCATCTTGATGTCGCACTCGCGGCAGGTGGGCATGATGGCTTCGAGGAAGTACTTCAGGTTCTCCCACAGCTTCTCCTTGGTGACAGGGGCGTAGGCCTTGAACAGCTCGTCCAGCTTTGCCATGCGCTCCGGCTCCCAGCCGGGGAAGGTCATGTGATACTTCTCGGTAAAGCCGAGGATGTAGTCGGCCATGGCCTTGTAGTCGTCCTGAATCATGTCCTTCTGATAGAACAGAGCGGTGGAGCCATCGCCGACGGGGTGGAACAGGTCGGTACGGGTCCAGTCAAAGATGGGCATGAAGTTGTAGCAGATGACCTTGACGCCGAACTTGGACAGGTTGCGGATGCACTGCTTGTAGTTCTCGATATACTTGTCGCGGGTGGGCAGACCGATCTTGATGTCGTCGTGGACATTGACGGACTCGACCACGTCCATATCGAAGCCGTAAGCGTGGATCTGGTCTGCGACCTTCTGGATCTCGTCGATCTCCCAGATCTCGCCGGGCATCTTATTGTGCAGTGCCCAGACGATGCTGGTCACGCCGGGGATCTGCTTGATGTCGTTGAGGGTGATGGGGTCGTTGCCCTCACCATACCAACGCCAACCCATTTTCATAGGCATAGGGGTTTCCTCCTTATGTTGCTTTGCTTTTCCGTCCGCAGCAACCGCTGCGGCACATCCCTGCTTATATTCTAATATATCAGTTTCGCCTTGGCAATTGGCGTTTTGACATTTTTTGAAGTTTTTTCTTGTATACTTTAGACAAAAAGACGACTGCACAAAGGATTTTGCCCCTTTTGCAGCCGTCTATTCCACGATTTTCTTGCTATTTTTTTGTCAATATCGTCAACCTTCAATAAAGTAATCCGGGTGGTTTGCCTTCGCCTGTTCCACCGAGAGCTTATAGCGGTTGAGGTGGTCGCTCAGGGCACGGCCCACATCCTCCTCGCTGCCGTGGAGCACGGCTTCCAGAATGCGGGTGTGTGCGCCGCAGACGGACTTGTTTTCATCGGTCTGCAAGCTGAACTTGCGCAGCCGCTCGATGTGCTGGAAGGTGGACAGCATGTGGTCGAAGTGCTCCTCCATCCCGCACAGCTCAAAGGCGCGGCGGTGGAAGGCGTTGTCGAGGTCCAGCATCCGGGTCTCGCGGTTCTCGGCGTAGGGGTCGCTCTCCAGCACGCGGTACCGCTCGATGAGCAGCCGGTAGGCCGCCTCCTGCTCGCCGGTCAGGCGGCCGCGGATGCGGTTCAGGATCTCCTTCTCTAAGGTATAGCGGGCAAACTGCTCCATCTCCATCAGCTTCAGGTCGATGGGGGCAACGTATGTACCGCTCTGCGGCTTGATGGTGACCATGTGGGCGATGTTGAGCATGATGAGCGCTTCCCGCATGGGGGTGCGGCTGATGCCGAGCTCCTGCGCCAGCTCATGATCGTTGAGTTCGTCGCCGGGTTTCAGTTCCATTGTAATGATACGGCTGCGGATGGTCTCGTATGCAGCCTCTCGTGCACTCCGTACTGCCATCGTTCCTCTCTCCTTTTGGCAACCAAAACGTAGGCGCTCCGCTCTTTGATATATTAGTGCAGGCGCCAGCTTCATTTTACCCCGGAACAACGTCCGCCGTCAATAGGAAAGGGCCACAAAATGCAAGATTTTCTTGTCAATCTGCGATTTTCGTCTTTTTGCCATACAGGAACGGCACCCAGACGGCCACCAGCACCAGACCGCAGACCACATCAATGATGGAATGCTGCTTGGTGAAGACGGTGGACAGGCAGATGAGCCCGGCCCAGACCCACGCCACGGCCTTCAGCGCCGGGCGGTGCTTTGCCAGCTTGCTCTGGGAAAAGGCCAGCGCCATGCAGCCGGAGCTCTGGCAGTGGATGGACGGGCAGACGTTGACCGAGGAATCGGCCTTCCAGATAAGCTGCATGATCCGCATCGCAAGGTTGTCGCGGCCGATGGCCTCCGCCGTGGGGCGGATATCCAGCCCGTTGGGCAGGATCATGTAGATCATCAGGCAGAGGGTCATGCCGGAGAACATCATCAGGCAGAGCTTGTCGTAGCTCTCGGTGTCATACCACCAGAGCATCGCCGTCACCGCCGCCAGCAGCACAAACCAGCTGCAATAGGGGAAGATGAACCATTCATTGAACGGAATGAGGTCGTCGATGGGGGAATGGATGATGTACTTCGGATTTTTGATGGTCAAGTCCAGCCAGAAAAACCAGATGAGATAGATCACCCAATAGGCCTGAAACCACAGATGCGGCTTCAGCTTGGAACGCAGGGATGGGGTCTTCATGTCTTTTCTCCTATATTTTTGATTTCGCAACGCTTTATTTTACCACAAGGCGACGTATTGCGCAAATGGATTTTTTACGTTAAAATAAAAATGATAACATTCTACTTTGTACAACCTCTCAGTCTCGCTGACGCTCGACAGCTCTCCTAGTAGGAGAGCCTCTGGCGAAACCTAACACTTCGCGAGGACTGCCAAAGGCTCCCCTACAAGGGGAGCTGGCAATGCGAAGCATTGACTGAGAGGTTGTACGAAGGAAAAGCTGACCAAGGAGACCTTATGTCAAACCTCATTCATCCCCGTCTCATCGCCCTCGACCTTGACGGCACGCTGCTGGACCGCCAAGGCGCGGTCACTCCCCGCACCCGCCAAGCCATCGCCGACGCGGTGGCGCAGGGCGTGGTGGTGCTGCCCGCCACGGGCCGCCCGCTGTCCAATCTGCCGCCGGTGGTGGCCCAGCTCCCCGGCATCCGCTACGCTATCACCTCCAACGGAGCCGCAGTCTGGGACCTCGGCGCGGACCCCATGAGCGCAGTCTACAGCCGCTACTGGAACGCCGCCGAGCACCACACCACCGAACCCACGGCCCTCATCGCCCGGCCCATGCCGGTGGAGCTGGCGCGGGAGGCCTTTGCACTTTATATGGAATACCCCGGCGCCCTGAGCGTCTTCTGCGACGGCCGCACCTACCGCGACCGGGTGGGCATGGCGCGGTTCGGGGTCCGCTATGCCCGGCGCACCGGCTCCACCGAGGCCCGCCAGCCCAACGATGGCCGCTTCACCGTGGTGAACGACCTCAGCGAGTGGATGAGCCGCCACGCCCACGAGGTCGAGAAGTTCTGCATGTTCTTCGATACCCCGGAGGAGGCACAGGCCGCCCTCCCCCGCTTCTACGCGCTGGAAGGGGCCGAAGTGGTGCAGGGCGCACCGGACAACATCGAGCTCACGGCCAAGGGCGTGGACAAGGGCACGGCCCTGCTGACGCTGGCCGACCGGCTGGGCATCCCCCGCGAGGCCACCGCCGCCTTTGGCGACAGTGAGAACGACCGCGCCATGCTGGAAAAGGCGGGCATCGCCGCCGTCATGGCCAACGGGATGCCCCAGATCAAGGCGCTGGCCGACCTCGTCAGCACCGGCGACTGCGACCACGACGGCGTCGCCGAGCTGTTTGAGCGGCTTGGTCTGTGATGCTTCGGCATTTTTGTGCAATGTATACAAGCTCCTATGCAAAACATTGTGCTTGTTGAGCATTACCAAATGCCGTTTCGTCGTTTATACTAATAGTACGAACGTATGGTGGGGCGGGGTGTGCCCAAATGGCGGCAAGCCCCACTCCCATGAGTTAAAATAAAAGGAGAATGCGTTATGAATCCCATTGTCGAAAAGGTCTATCAGATCGGCATTATCCCTGTTATCGCTTTCAACAGCGTTGATGAAGCCCTGCCCCTGTGCAAGGCTCTGGCAGACGGTGGTCTGCCCGCAGCTGAGGTCACCTTCCGCACCGCATGTGCTGAGGAGTGCATCCGCAAGATCCACGACGAGATGCCCGAAATGCTGCTGGGCGCCGGCACTGTCCTGACCACCGAGCAGGCTGACCGCGCAATGGCAGCCGGTGCTTCCTTCATCGTTGCTCCCGGCTTCGACCCCGAAGTCTGCAAGCACGTCATCGATAAGGGCGGCATCATGATGCCCGGCACCGCTTCCGCCGGTGAGATGCAGCAGGCCATGAACATGGGCTGCGAGGCTCTGAAGTTCTTCCCCGCTGAGGCAAACGGCGGTGTTGGTATGCTGAAGAACATCGGCGCTGCCCTGAAGGGTGCCCGCTGGATGTGCACCGGCGGCGTCAACGCCAAGAACGTCAACGATTATCTGGGCTATGACCAGATCTTCGCTGTCGGCGGCACTTGGATGTGCAAGAGCGATGTCATCAAGGCTGGCGACTGGGCAAAGATCACCGCTCAGAGCAAGGAAGCCGTTGACACCATGCTGGGTCTGCACCTGCACCATGTCGGCATCAACACCGGCAACGAGGAGGAGGCCATGAAGATCGCCAACTTCATCGGTGCAATGCTGAATATGAAGGTCGCTCCCGGCAACTCCAGCATTTTCGTCGGCAACAAGGAATTTGAGATCATGAAGAAGCCGGGCCGCGGCACCAATGGCCACATCGCCATCGGCTGCAACAATGTGGACCGCGCCATCTATCACCTGTCTCAGCGCGGCGTGAAGTTCGATCTGGACTCCAAGAACGTCAAGAACGGCAAGACTGTCGCCTGCTACTTCGCAGACGAGATCGGCGGCTTCGCCTTCCACCTCGTTCAGGCCTAAGCACTGACGCCATCCCACCTGCCATGCTCCGCCGCACCGGTCTTCCCTGCGGCGGGCTTAGATAAGAAACAACAAAAAGGAGAATACCACAATGAAAGTCGTTACTTTTGGCGAACTGATGGTTCGTCTGCAGCCGTTCAACTATGAGCGCTTCGTTCAGGCAAACAATCTGGAGTTTAGCTTCGGCGGCGGCGAGGCGAATGTCGCAGTTTCTCTGGCCAACTACGGTCTGGACGCTGCTTTCGTCACCAAGCTCCCCGCACACGCCATCGGTCAGGCAGCCGTCAACAGCCTGCGCCGTTACGGTGTTGACACCAGCATGATCACCCGCGGCGGCGATCGCGTTGGCATCTACTACAACGAGAAGGGCGCTTCTCAGCGCGGTTCCGTCTGCATCTACGACCGTGCCAACAGCGCCATCCAGCTGGCTCAGCCCTCCGACTTTGATTGGGACAAGATCTTCGAGGGTGTCGATTGGTTCCACTTCACCGGCATCACCCCGGCTCTGGGCCAGAACGTCGTCGAGATCTGCCTCGAAGCCTGCAAGGCTGCTAAGGCACACGGCGTGAAGATCAGCTGCGACCTGAACTACCGCGGCAAGCTGTGGACCCGTGAGCAGGCTCGTGCCGCTATGACCGAGCTGTGCCAGTACGTTGACGTCTGCATCTCCAACGAGGAGGATGCAAAGGACGTCTTCGGCATCGAGGCTGAGGCTACCGACATCTACGGCGGCAAGCTGAACGCTGAGGGCTACAAGAGCGTTGCAAAGCAGCTGGCTGACAAGTTCCACTTCGAGAAGGTCGCCATCACCCTGCGCGAGTCCCACAACGCTTCCGAGAACGGCTGGAGCGCTATGCTGTACGATGTCGCTTCCGACGAGTACTGCTTCTCCAAGAAGTACGAGCTGAAGATCATCGACCGCGTTGGCGGCGGCGACTCCTTCGGCGGCGGCCTGATCTACGCCCTGCTGACCGGCAAGAGCACGCAGGAGGCTGTTGAGTTCGCTGTGGCTGCTTCCGCTCTGAAGCACTCCATCGAGGGCGACTACAACATGATGACCGTTGCTGAGGTCGAGAAGCTGGCTGGCGGCGACGGTTCCGGCCGTATCCAGCGCTAAGAGCGGGAGGGGATCCGAAATGGATATCCGTTACTCCTGCAACCAGAAGGACTTCAAGCGCTATACCACCGAGGAAATGCGCGACGAGATGCTGATCACCGGCCTGTACAAGGCCGATGAGGTCGTGGCCGTTTACAGCCATGTGGACCGTATGGTCACGCTGGGCTGTATGCCGGTGCACGAGACCGTCTCCATCGACAAGGGCATCGACGTCTGGGCCAATTTCGGCACCCACTATTTCCTCGAACGCCGCGAGATCGGCATGTTCAACATCGGCAAGGATTCCACCGGCATCGTGGTGGCCGACGGTGTGGAGTACAAGCTGGGCTATAAGGACTGCCTGTACATCACCAAGGGCACCAAGGAAGTGACCTTCGCTTCCGCCGATCCGGAGCACCCCGCCAAGTTCTACATGGTGTCCGCTCCGGCACACTGCTCGTACGAGACCCGCCTGATCAAGATGGCCGATGCAAACCATCGTCCTCTGGGCAGCGTCGAGACCTGCAACAAGCGCACCATCAACCAGTTCATCCACCCGGATGTCCTGAAGACCTGCCAGCTCAGCATGGGGATGACCGAACTGGAGCCGGGTTCCAACTGGAACACCATGCCCAGCCACACCCACGAGCGGCGGATGGAGATCTATACCTACTTTGAACTGCCGGAGGGGCAGGTGGTGTTCCACATGTGCGGCGAGCCTACTCAGACCCGCCACATCGTGATGCACAACGAGGATGCTGTCATCAGCCCCTCTTGGAGCATCCACAGCGGCGTAGGCACCTCGAACTATACGTTTATCTGGGCAATGGGCGGCGAGAACATGGAGTTTGACGACATGGACAACATCGCTACCACTGACCTGCGCTAAAAAAGCACCCTGCACAAGCCCCGTACCGGCTGCCCGGTATGGGGCTTTTTGCTAAAAATTTAACTTGAGGAGGAAATTATGAATCTTTCTGCATTCGATCTGAAGGGCAAAGTCGCCCTCGTCACCGGCGGTGCCCACGGCATCGGCTTTTCCATCGCTGCGGGCATGGCCCAGTGCGGCGCGACGGTCTGCTTCAACTGCTCCAACGAGGGCAGCCTTGAAAAGGGCATCGCCGCCTACAAGGAAGCGGGCATCGACGCCCACGGCTACGTCGCTGACGTCACCGACGAAGCCGCCGTCAACGCTATGGTCGCCAAGATCAAGGCAGAGGTGGGCCCCGTGGACATCCTCGTGAACAACGCAGGCCTGATGAAGCGGGTGCCCATGATTGAAATGAGCCACGCCGACTTCCTGCGGGTCATCGACGTCCACGTCGGCGGTGCGTTCAATTGCTCCAAGGCCGTCCTGCCCGATATGATCGCCAAGCGCGAGGGCAAGATCATCAACATCTGCTCCATGATGAGCGAGCTGGGCCGCGAGACCGTCTCCGCCTACGCCGCCGCCAAGGGTGCCCTGAAGATGCTGACCAAGAACATCGCCTCCGAGTACGGTGAGTACAACATCCAGTGCAACGGCATGGGCCCCGGCTACATCGCCACCGCCCAGACCGCGCCCCTGCGCGAGATCCAGCCGGACGGCAGCCGCCACCCCTTCGATCAGTTCATCACCGCCAAGACCCCTGCCGGCCGCTGGGGCGAGCCGGAGGACATGGTCGGCCCCTGCGTCTTCCTCGCCTCCCATGCTTCCGACTTTGTGAACGGCCAGATCCTCTACGCCGACGGCGGCATCCTCGCCTATATCGGCAAGCAGCCCAAGTAAGTTTTCCACTGAAAACGCTGATAACGTGAAAAACAGCCCGTACAGTCTTGCACTGTACGGGCTGTTTTTGTGGTTTAGGTTTTATCCATCAGATATTCAACTTTAGGTTTTGCGCCGGACTTCGCGGCTTCTGTGTACGAGATGTCCAGATACTTCAGCTCCTTGTTGCTGTCCAGAATGGCACCGCAGAGCGCCTCATCCACCCGTGTATGATGTGTCAAATCCAGCCAGACCAAACTTTTCATCTCGGTCAGCGGGGTATAGTCCAACTCCTCATACCTCTTGCTATCATCCAGACCGACTCCCAGATTCAGATAGCGGACGTTCGTCTGCACCAACGGCTCCAAACTGGGGTAAGTCGTTCCGCCTGTCAGTCCCAGATAAGACAGCTGATCCATCTGCGCCAGCGGTTCCAGCGAATCAAGCGTATCCACGGACAGACTCACCGAAGTCAAGGCCGGAAGCTTTACCAGCGGCGTGAGATCCAATGTGCCGCAGTTGCTCAGAGTCAGCGTCTGCAATGCCTGTAACTCTTCCAGCGGCGCAAGCGTCTCCGGTCTTGCATTGCCAATCGACAACATCTTCAAACCCTTACAGGCGCTCAGACCGGAAAGGTCGGTCAGCTCATCATACGGCTGCGAAGCGCTGTACGAAAAATACTGTAAGCTGTCGAAATGCTTCAGGTCGTTCAGTGCGGACAGGTTCTGAAAGGCGGTCCCATTGTACAAATGCCGTACTTCCGGGTTCGTCTCCACCATCTCAAAGGTGAATGTATCCCCGCTGGTAGGCTGTTCCAATGCTACATCAAAGCCATCTGCGTTGCTTGCCCGCAAGACAATCACTTGAATGTTCCACACATCGCTGTGCAGGATATCACCTTCCGGTTTATCCAGAACAAAGCGGACGTGGGCTTCCATAGCAGGGTCTTCCCACTGGATGACATAATCTTCGCCATGCTCGACGGTCTGTGAAGAGATTGCACTGTATCTTGCATCGACACCAGCTAAGGCCATTTCGTCCCGGCTGTCCGGCAGAGACGATGCCGAATTACTTGTTTTCGTTGTACAGGAGCAGAGAAGCAATAAACCCATGAACACAGCCAGCAACGTTCCGAGTAGTTTTTTCATAGGATACCCCTCCAATTTTTGCTACTTTAGCTTAGGTATACAGAGGATTTGTATATTGTCAATATATTATTTCAACATTTCGCATTTTATTATAGTCTATTGTTGCATCAGAAACAAAAATTATTTTACTTTTCATACTTTTGTAAAGTATTACTTCTTGCTTTTCCGGTCGAACTGTGTATAATAGTTACTCGTGGGCAACTTTTCACGCGAAGGTCTGCCCACGAAGGAATTTTTCACAAACAAGGAGAATACATTACCATGAAACTGAAAAATGCTGCTGTCGTGGCTGCTGCTCTGGCACTGGCCATCGGCATGACCGCTTGCGGTTCTTCTTCCTCTACCGCTTCCTCTGCCGCCTCTTCTGTGGCTGCCTCTTCTGTGGCTTCCTCTGCTGCCGCTTCTTCCGAGGCTGCAAGCTCTGAGGCTGCTGTGGAGCCCGCTGAGTACACCGTGTACAACACCACCGGCACCAACGTCGCCGAGCTGTACCTGTACGCTGTCGGTTCTGAGGACAAGGGCGAAAATCTGGCCGGTGAGGGTCTGGCAGACGGCGAGAGCGTCGTTCTGACCCTGCCGGAGGACGCAGACACCTCCGCTAAGTACGTTCTGGAGTTCACCACCGATGACGGCGCCACCCAGAGCTTCGAGACCCTGAGCTACGAGGTCACCCCCATCTCCCTGCTGAGCGTTGACGCTGCTGCAGGTGCTACCCCCATTGCTTTCGCTGCACCGGAGAAGTAATTTTCGCGGCAGAGCCGCAAATTAAAAATCCCCCGAAATCGGAAAAGCGTTTGTGCCGAATGGCACACCGCCCGATTTCGGGGGATTTTGTTCTACTTTGGGTTTATCAAGGGCGAGCAGCCCTTGATTCGTGCCCGCGCCTCGAAAAAGCGGCGCTTTTCTGGTTCTCTTTTGGCGCGCAAAAGAGAACCATCCATCAGACCTTCCCGATGGTAATAGTCCACTCGCTCGTGAGGGCCTCGTCGGGCTCCAGCACCTCGTGCTTGCCTTCCTCATTGACGCTGTTGGCCCAGCCGTTCCAAGGCTCCATGCAGACGAAGCTCTCAGCGTCCTGCTGCCAGAGCACGCCGTTGGTGAAGCTCTCGTCGGCGTCCACAGTCACCTTGTGGCCGTTGCCCTTGTCGGTGAAGGTCATGGGGAACTCCACGCCGGTCATCAGGCGGATGGAGTTGTCCGCGCCCTCCTTGCGGGTCAGGGTGATCTTTTCCGGGGCGGCGGGCTGCTCGCCCTTGGCGTTCTCGGAGCAGGTGGCGCACTTGATGTCAAAATCCACATTCTCCAGCGCGGAAGCGGTGAAGTAGGGGTGGTAGCCGAAGCTGAAGGGCATCGGGACATCACCCTCGTTGATGACGGTCATACTGATGGAAGCGGTGGTGCCGTTCAGGTCGTAGTTCACCAGCAGGGTGAAGTCGAAGGGGTAGAGGAACTTGGTCAGCGGGGTGGACTCCAGAATAAGGGTCACGCCGTCGGGGCCGACACTCTCCACTTCCCATGCGCAGAGGTCTGCGAAGCCGTGGCACTCCATGGGGTAGGCCTTGCCGTCAAACAGGTGGACGCCGCCGTCCGGGTTGCCGCAGCTGGGGAAGAGCACCGGCACACCGAACCGGGGGCGGTTGCACTCGCTGAAGTTGGGGCGGCGGGTCCAGATGTACTCGTCGCCGTCGAGGGTGAAGCCGGTGATCATACCGCCGCGCTCCGGGGTGATGGTCAGGGCCGTCTTGGCAGCCGGGTCGGTGATGACGTACTGCTCGTAGCAGGCGCCGCCTTCGGTAACGTACTGGGTGGTGATCTGATTCATTTTAAGTCCTCCCTATTTTTCTGGCTTTCTGCCAGTTTTTTGAAATAGTAATCAACGCCATACCGGATGAAGTATTTTACAAGCCAAACTGCGCCATAGATGATCGCTGCATAAACCAGCAGTGTGATCAAGAGCATTCCTGTTGTATTTACTGCCATAATAAAACTTCCTTCCTGTATTTTACAAAAAGGCCGCCGTGCGCAAAACAAACGCACAGCAGCCTTTTTTATTTATAACACGACGCCGTCCTTGAAGATGGAGATCTCACGGAAGCCGTGCTTCTCGGCCTTGGTCTGCTCGCCGCTGGCCACGCGGATGACCAGTTCCAGCAGACCCTGTGCGGTCTCGTCGATGGTCTTCTCGCCGTCGGCGATGACGCCGGTGTTGTAATCGATCCAGCCAGACTTCTTGGTGGCCAGCGGGGTGTTGGTGGCGATCTTCAGGGTGGGAGCCGGAGCCGAGAACGGGGTGCCGCGGCCGGTGGAGAAGAGGATCATGTGGGCACCGGCAGCGGTCATGGCCGTAGCGGACACAAGGTCATTGCCGGGGCCGTAGAGCATGTTCAGGCCCTTGGTCACCACCGGGTCGCCGTAGCCGATGACGTCCATGATGGGGGCGGTGCCGCCCTTCTGGACGCAACCGCAGCTCTTGTCCTCCAGCGTGGTGATGCCGCCCTGCTTGTTGCCCGGAGAGGGATTGTCGTAGACGACCTCATTGTGGCTGATGAAGTACTCCTTGAAGCCGTTGATCATCTTCTCCGCCTTCACGAAGACGTCGTGGTTGATGCAGCGGTCCATCAGGAAGCCCTCGGCACCGAACATCTCCGGCACCTCAGTCAGGACGGTGGAGCCGCCGCGCTGGCCCAGCATATCGGAGAAGCGGCCGATGGTGGGGTTGGCGGTGATGCCGGACAGGCCGTCCGAGCCGCCGCACTTCATGCCGACCACCAGCTCGCTCACGGGGATAGGCTCACGCTTGAACTGGCCCGCGTAGGCGGCCAGTTCCTTCAGGATGTCGCGGGCGGCGGTGAACTCGTCGTCCACGTCCTGACAGGTCAGGAACTTCACGCGGTCGTGGTCGTACTCGCCCAGCTCTTCCACGAACTGATCGTGCTGCAGGTTCTCGCAGCCCAGATGGAGCACGAGGACGGCAGCGGCGTTGGGGTGGCGGACCAGTGCGGCCAGCAGCTTGCGGGTCTGGGCGTGGTCATGGCCGGTCTGGCTGCAGCCGAAGGGGTGGGTGAAGGTGTACAGACCCTCGATGCTGCCGGTGACGAGGTCCTGATTGTCCGCCACGATCTTCTTGGCAATGTCGTTGACACAGCCGACGGTGGGGATGATCCAGATCTCGTTGCGGATGGCGGCGCGGCCGTCCTTGCGGCGGAAGCCCATAAAGGTCTCCGGGGCCGCCTTGGGCAGCGGAGCCAGATCGGGGGCGGGGTTGTAGCTGTACTCCACCTCACCGGAAAGGTTGGTGTGGACGTTGTGGGTGTGCATCCAAGTGCCCGGCTGGGCGTCGGCGGTGGCGTGGCCGATGGGGAAGCCGTACTTGATAACGTTCTCGCCCTGCTTGATGGGGGCGACTGCCATCTTATGACCCTGCGGGATGTCTTCCAGCGCGGTGACGGACAGGCCGTCCACCTCCACGAGGGTGCCCTTGGCGATGGGGTGCAGCGCGACCACAACGTTGTCGATGGGGCTGATATGAATTGCCTGCGGCATAGTGTATCTCCTCAAAAACTCTCTTTGCAAAAAAGGGGGCTGCTGCCCTCAGCAGCAGCCCCTCGGTTCCCATGGAACGGTGTTCGGCTTACAGGCAGCTCTTATAAGCAGCCTCGGCACCCTCGGTGCGGATCTTTTCGAGGTCGGCCAGAACGGCAGCCTCCAGACCCTCGATCTTGGTCAGGTCCTGATCCCACATCTGGGTGTTGCTCAGCACGGCGTGCACCAGCTCAGCGGCGGTGTCGTCCTTGTGGGCATAGTAGAAGTCCAGTGCCCATGCGTCGTCCTGAATCTTATAGGTGTTGCCGGCCGGGCGCTTGCAGATCAGGCCGTCGGCGGTGCGCTCCTGAATGTCGTTGGAGTAGAAGGCGATGTAAGCGGCCAGAGACATGGTCAGGCACTGGGGCAGCTTCTTCTGCTCCTCGATGTAAGCGAGGAAGGAAGGCATGTTGCGGGCCTTCCACTTGGAGGTGGAGTTCAGGGAGATGCTCATCAGCTCGTGGTTGACGAAGGGGTTGTTGAAGCGATCCTCCACAGCGGATGCGAAGTCCTCCAGATCCTTCTTGTCCAGCGGCAGGGTGGGGATGATCTCCTCGTGCAGCATCTTGTTCATGAAGCCGCGGACGGTGTCGTTGTGCATGCAGTCACGCACGATGTCAAAACCGGCCAGATATGCGCCCAGAACGAAGCCGGTGTGGGCACCGTTCAGGATGCGGACCTTGCGCTTCTTGTAGGGGGTAACGTCCGGCACGACCATGACGTTGACGCCAGCCTTCTTGAACGGGAGCTTGTCCTCCAGACCGGCAGGGCCCTCGATGACCCAGACGCCGAAGACTTCGCCGACGTCCAGAACAGCATCATGGTAGCCGTTGGCCTCTTCCAGAGCAGCCAGCTCCTTCGGGTCACGGATGCGGCCCGGAACGATGCGGTCCACCAGAGTGGAGCAGAAGGTGTTGGCGTTGTTCATCCAATCGATGAAGGCAGCGTCGAGGTTCCAGTCCTTTGCGTAGTTGTTGCAGCACTTCTTCAGCTCTTTGCCGTTGTTGTCGATCAGCTCGCAGGACAGGATGACCAGACCCTTATCGGCAGCGCCGTTGAAGGCCTTGTAGCGCTCATACAGCACGCGGGTCAGCTTTGCGGGGAAGCTGTTGGGGGGCACCTGATCGAACTCGCTGTCGCCCTTGTTGTAAGCGATGCCAGCCTCGGTAGTGTTGGATACAACGGTCTCCAGCTCCTCAGAGCGGGCCAGCGCCAGCACTTCGTCCCACTTGTTGTCCACGTAGGGGCAGACGCAGTCGGACACGCAGGAGATCACCCGCTTTGCATCGACCTTCTGGCCCTTCTCGCTGCCGCGCAGATACAGGGTGTACAGGCCCTCCTGCTCGTTGATCCAGTCGGCCATCTGGGGGAAGTTGCCGATGGGCTGCACCAGCTTGACTTTGCCGTTGTAGCCAGCTTTTTCGTTGGCGATATCATAGAAGTAGTCCACGAAAGCGCGCAGGAAGTTGCCCTCGCCGAACTGCATGACCTTGACGGGAGCATCCTTCAGGATGTAGCCGTTGTAGCCAGTCTGTTCCAGAACCTTGTAATTCAAAGTTTCCATTTTGGTGTTCTCCTTTTAAGTTTGCTTTGCTTCGCTTGGGAGAGCTCGTATACTCTCCCCTCTTGCTCCTATTGTATGCTGTTGTATACAAATAAGTCAAGTGTTTTTTGCTAGATTTTTAGGCCAGAACAGGCCATTTTTATAAATTCCAGCGGTTTTCACAAGGAAATGCCTGAAAATTTGTCAGTTTTTCAGTTGTATACATCGGCTTTTTTCGGTATACTATGGTTAGGTACAGCCCGCCCGCGCGGACGGGCAGCCCCGACTGTTTACCACTCGATGAATGAATCAGAAAAGGAGTTCGACCCATGAAAGCATTTATGGATAAGGAATTCATGCTCCAGTCTGCTACGGCTCAGCATCTGTATCACGATTATGCAGAGGATATGCCCATCTGCGACTATCACTGCCACATTCCTCCCCGCGAGATCTACGAGAACCGCCGCTTTGAGAACATTGCTCAGGTCTGGCTGGGCGGCCGCAACCCGGACGGCAGCTACTTCGGCGACCACTACAAGTGGCGCGTGATGCGCTCCAACGGCGTGCCCGAAGAGTACATCACCGGCAACAAGCCCGATCGCGAGCGCTTCCAGAAGTTCGCTGAGGCTCTGCCCATGGCCATCGGCAACCCGATGTACCACTGGACCAATCTGGAGCTGCACCACTTCTTCGGCTACGAGGGCGTCCTGAACGGCGACACCGCAGAGGAAGTCTGGAACCTGTGCAACGACAAGCTGCAGCACGATCCCAAGCTGACCGTCCGCGGCCTGATCGAGCAGTCCAACGTTGCTTTCATCGGCACCACCGATGACCCCATCGACGATCTGGAGTGGCACAAGAAGATCAAGGAAGACCCCACCATCAAGTTCACCGTGGCTCCCTCCTTCCGCCCCGATAAGGCCATCAACATCCAGAAGCCCGGCTTCGCAGAGTACATGGACAAGCTGGCCAAGGTCGTCGGCAAGGAGAAGCTGGCTTGCATCAACTGCGTCTGCGATGCACTGACCAAGCGGATCGAGTTCTTCGTCGAGATGGGCTGCCGCGCTTCCGATCACGGTCTGGACTATGTGCCCTACCGCGAGGCCACCAAGGAAGAGGTCAACGCCATCTACCAGAAGGCCATGGCTGGCGAGGCTGTCACCGCGGAAGAGGCTGAGAAGTATCAGACCTACATCCTCATCCATCTGGGCAAACAGTATCACCGCCTGAACGTCGCCATGCAGATCCACTACAACTGCCTGCGCGGCGTCAACCGCAAGATGAACACCCTGCTGGGACCCGATACCGGCTTCGACATGATCAACACCGCCACCTGCGGCGGCGAGATCGCAAGCCTCCTGAGCGCTCTGAACGACACCGACGAGTGCCCCAAGACCATCATCTACAGCCTGAACCCCGGCGACGACGCACAGATCGGCACCATTCTGGGCTGCTTCCAGAACAACGAGGTCCCCGGCAAGATCCAGCACGGTTCCGCATGGTGGTTCAATGACCACAAGATCGGCATGGAAGAGCAGATGACTCGTCTGGCAAGCCTCGGTCTGCTGGGCAACTTTGTCGGTATGCTGACCGACAGCCGCAGCTTCCTGAGCTACACCCGCCACGACTACTTCCGCCGCATCCTGTGCAACATCATCGGCCAGTGGGTCGAGGACGGCGAGTATCCCAACGACGAGAAGGCTCTGGAGAAGATCGTCAAGGGCATCTGCTTCGACAACGCAAAGCGTTACTTCGCCCTGTAATCGTCTCCCCTTCTGATTTATCCCAGCACATCTGCCCGGCTCGGAGCCGCTGTCCCGTACAGCGCCCCGGCCGGGCTTTTTGTTGGATTTTTGCCCGTTCAGCATTGACGAACGTCCCGAAACGCGATATACTAGTATAGTATCTTTCCGGGGTGTTGCGCAGTTGGTAGCGCGCCTGCTTTGGGAGCAGGAGGCCGCGAGTTCGAGTCTCGCCACTCCGACCAGAATAGTAACATGGCGATCCTATCAAGGGTCGCCATGTTTTTTTATAGAGAAAACCACAAGTTATGCTTGTGGTTTTCTCTATAAAAAGACATCTCAGTTGATCCAATATCCTTATTGGTTCCATTTTTACCAGCTAAAAAAGCCCGCCTGTGGAAAGCATAATGCTATACCACAGGCGGGCTTCTCTTTTTATTTATTCTTTTACTGCTTCTTCCAGCGCCGCATAATGCCCATTCCCAGCGCATAGGGGCCGGTGTGGACGGCGATGGTGCAGCCGATCTGCAGCAAGCCGACCTCGCACTGGCTAGCGGGGTACTTGGCGCGGAGGGCGGCACGGGTCTGCATCCAAAGGCGTCTGCCCTCTTCCTCGTCGTAGCCGTAGCCCACGGTAATGCAGTAATCGTCGGGGGTCCCGTTCCGCTCGGACAGGTACGCCATCAGCTGTTCCAGCGCTTTCTCGAAGCTCTTCTGGCGGCCGCGGGCCACGCCGGCGGAGAAGATCTCCCCCTCCTTGAAGAGGATCATCGGCTTGATGCCCAGAATGTTGGCCGCGCGGCCGGTCACCTTGCCGATACGGCCGCCCTTGATGAGGTAATCGAGGTTGCCGACCGTGAAGAAGATCTGGTTGGTGGCGCGCTCAGCGCTCAGCCAATCCACGGCTTCGTCCAGTGAGCAGCCCGCGTCGCGCATGGCGACGGCGTTTTCCACCACGATGGACTCGGTGACAGTGGCCGCCGTCGTATCCATCACCTCGATCTTAGCGTCCGGGTAGTCCTCCAGCACCAGCTCGCGGGCGTTGCGGGCACTGCCCACACAGCCGCTCATCTTGCTGGTGAAGCAGAGGCAGAGCACCGGCCGGCCGGCCTCAGCATGGGCGCGGAAAGCCGTCTCAAAGTCCTCCAGCGAGGGCAGACTGGTCTTGGGGTAGGCCGAGGGGTTATCTACCATGAACTGATAGAAGTCCCGCACCGCGATTTCCTTGCCCTCTTTGCGGTAGTGCTCGCCGTCCAGCGAGACATAGAACGGAATGATCTCGATGTTCAGCTTCGCCGCCGTTTCCGGGGTCAGATCACAGGCACTGTCGGTAATGATATCAAACATATGTGACGCTTCCTTTTCGATTGCGGTCCGGGAAAGCAGAGCGGATCAGACGCGATGGATATAAGCCTCGCGCTCTGCGCCGACCGAGATATAGGTGATCTTGCAGCCGACCGCCTTTTCGAGGTGCTCAACGTAAGCCTGAGCCTCCTTGGGCAGATCCTCCCACTTGCGGGCAGCGGTGATGTCGCAGTGCCAGCCGGGCAGGTACTCGACCACAGGCTGCGCGGTATCCAGCGCCTCGCCCATGGGGAAGCGGGTGGTGGTGGTGCCGTCTTCCAGCTTGTAAGCGGTGACCATGGGGATCTTCTCCATGTAGTCCAGCACGTCCAGCAGGGTCAGGGCGACCTCATCGCAGCCTTGGCAGAAGACGCCGTAGCGGCTTGCCACCAAGTCGATGGGGCCGACGCGGCGGGGACGGCCGGTGGCTGCGCCGTACTCGTGGCCAGCCTCACGCAGCGCGTGCTTCTCTTCCTCGGTCATAGCCAGCTCGGTGACAAAGGGGCCGTCGCCGACGCAAGAGGAGTAAGCCTTCATGACGCCGATGGAGTTGTGCAGCTTGTGGCCCGGAATGCCCGCGCCGATGGGGGCATAAGCGCCGATGACGTTGGAAGAGGTGGTGTAGGGGTAGATGCCGAAGTCGATGTCGCGCAGAGCGCCCAGCTGGGCCTCGAACAGGATCTTCTTGCCGGCGGCATCTGCGTCGGCCAGATACTGACCTGCGTCGCAGATGTAATCCTTGAAGATGGCGGCATACTTCTCCAGCCAAGCCCACATCTCATCCACGCTGATGGGGGCGGCGTTGTAGCTGCCCTCCATGACCAGATTCTTGGAATCGACCATGGTGACAAGGCGCTTCTTCACGGAGTTGTCCAGATGGAGCAGGTCGCCCATGCGCAGGGTCTTCTTCATGTACTTATCGCCGTAAGTGTAAGCGATGCCGCGCTTGGTGGAACCGAACTGTGCACCGGTCTTGGAGAGGCGGGCCTCTTCCAGACCATCCTGCTCCACATGGTAGGGCATGGTGATGGTTGCACGGTCGGAGATCTTCAGGTTATCGGGAGTGATGATGATGCCCTGCTCGCGCAGCTTGTTGATCTCGCCATCCAGATGGTGCGGGTCGATGACCATACCATTGCCCATCACGCAGACAACATTCGGGCGCAGGATGCCGGAGGGCAGCAGGTTCAGCACGAACTTGCCGCGCTCGTTCTTCACGGTGTGGCCCGCGTTATTACCGCCCTGATAGCGCGCAACGATGTCGTATTCCTGACTGATAAGGTCGACCATGCGGCCCTTGCCCTCATCGCCCCAGTTGATACCCGTAATTGCAGTAAGCATAATAAATGACCTCTTTATCATTTTCAAAAGACAGCCTTTTCCGCGCACCTTGCGCGGGATACGCCACCTTGGGAATCTTGTGCCGCCCTGCCAAGCAGCCACAACAGCACAAGTATAGTATAGCACGCTTCGGCGCACAAAAAAAGAGGGGTTTTGCAAATTCTTGCGTGCCCCTCCCCGATTTGACCTTATTTTAATCCTTTTTGGTCAGCTTATGCACCGTGCCGTCCGGCTCCTTGATGGAGGTGTTGGCCAGCTGGGCGCGGAGGCTGGCCTTAACATCGGCCACATACTCCTGCCGCAGAGCTTGCTGCTCCGCCTTTTCGGCCTCGGTCAGGCCGGTGGTCTTGCTTTTGCGCGCCAGCTCGTTGATGCGGGCGATCTTTTCGTTCGTCATGGGAAGCTCTCCTCTTTTATGCGAAAGTGTGTTATAATAAAGTTGGTTTTGGTGATTTCTCCGCGCGGACGCGCGGAGAAATCACAATGTATTTAGTATACCAAAGGATGATATCCATGTCAAAACAGTTGAATTTTGCACAGCAGATGGACGAAGTGTTGAAAACTCTGGGGGATGCCCGGCCAAAGCTGCTGCTCCATGCGTGCTGCGGGCCCTGTTCCAGCGCGGTGCTGGAGCAGCTCTGCGCCCATTTTGAGATCACCGTCCTCTACTACAACCCGAACACATGGCCCGCGGAGGAGTACCACCGCCGCGGCGAGGAGCTGGAGCGCTTCGTAGCGGCAGCACACCCGCTGGGGGTGACCGTCATCGAGGACCGCTATGACCCGCAGGAGTTCTACTCCGCCGTCGCCGGGCTGGAAAACGAGCCGGAGCGGGGCAGCCGCTGCACCGTCTGCTACCGGCTGCGGATGCGCCGGGCGGCCCAGTACGCCGCCGAGCACGGCTTCCAGTGGTTCACCACCACCCTGTCCATCAGCCCCCACAAGGACGCCAAGCGGATCAACGAGATCGGGCAGGAGCTCGAAGCCGAATTCGGCGTGAAGCACCTGCCCTCGGATTTCAAAAAGCACAACGGCTATCTGCGCAGCTTGCAGCTGTCGGAGGAGTACGGCCTGTACCGGCAGGACTACTGCGGCTGCGAGTTCAGCGCTCGCGCGCGACAAGCACCGCAAACACACACAGGCCCACACAGGGGATGATGTTGGTCGCCATACCAGCGGCAAGGCCCGCCCCCTCGGCCACGCGGCCGATGACCCACGGCATCAGGATGGCGCCGCTGGACGCCACAGGCAGCATGATGCCCATACTGGTCACGCTGGTCATCTTGCCCGCGCTGGCCACGGCGGTGGGGTTCATGCCCGCCATCGCAAAGGCAAAGGCGAAGAGCAGCAGGATGGCCGAAAGCTGGCTGTCGGCCCGCATCAGCAACACATAGAAGATGGTGCAGGTCACCGCCATGACCACCATCGCCTTGCGCGGGGCTTTGAAGGGGAAGACAAAGGCGATGAGGAGCCGGGCCACCAGCGTGGCCCCCCACATCACGGTGACGGTGTAGGCCGCCAACGTGCCCGCAATGATGCCGCTGCCCTTGAAGTAGGTCACCATCCAGCCGGTGACGCTCTGCTCGGCGGCGTTCTGGCAGAACAGCAGACCCGTCAGCAGCCAGAACTGATAGGAGCGCAAAAAGCTCCAGTCGATCGCGGCCTTTGCGCTCTGGACCTTGCCGCCCATCGGCGTTTTCAGGTAGACCAGCCAGAGCACAACCCCCAGCGCCGCCAGCAGGAAGACCGCCAGCGAAGTGCTGACCTTGGCCGCTGCCGCGATCAGGAAGGGGCAGAGCAGTGCGCCACAGGCGTAGCAGCTGTGCATCAGGTTCATGCCGCGGGTGCGGTCGGCGGAGTTGTCGCTGACAAGGATGGTGCACGCATTCATGGCGCTGCCCTTGGCGATGCCCACGAGGAAGAACGCCGCCGCCAGTAGCACTTCCGCGCCGGTAAAGCCCATGATGCCGTACCCCAGCGTGTAGCCGATGGTCAGCAGCAGGACGCTGGGCTTCAGCCCCAGCACCCCCGGCAGCACGCCGGTCAGAAAGCCCGCCAGCAGGTTGCCGATGCTCATCAGGGAGAGCAGGGTGCCGGTCATGCCGTAGGCAAAGCCGTACTGCTCCTGCAGCAGGCTGACCACCACGCCGCTGGAGATAGCACAGATGCCGCTGAAAAAGAAGGTCACGAAGCCCGCATTCCGCAAGCGCATTTTTTGTTCGTTCATCCGGGTTTTCCTCACTTTCTCCCTCATTATAGTAAAAAAATAGACGGACTGCAAGCAGTCCGTCTATTTTGCGTTTGGTTATTCTGCCTTGGGAGCCTCAGCGGGCTTCGCAGCAGGAGCTGCCGGTTTTGCAGCAGCGGGAGCTGCGGGCTTCACCACCGGCTTCGGGGGATACGGATCGTCCTTCAGCGGGAAGAGGATGATCTTCTTCGGGCACTTCTGGGCGCACATGCCGCAGCCCTTGCACTTGTCGTAATCGACCCGTGCCACGCCGTCCACAACGTGAATGGCGTCGAACTTACAGGTACGCTCGCACATGCCGCAAGCGATGCAGGAAGTGGTGCATGCCTTCATGGCGACGGGGCCCTTGTCCTGATTGGAGCACATGACCACCGGCTTGCGGGGGCCGGCAGCGTCGATCATGATGACCTTCTTGGGGCAGATGTTGGCACAGGCACCGCAGCCGGTGCACTTGTCCTTGTCCACCTTTGCCACGCCGTCCACGATGTGAATGGCGTCGAACTTACAGACCTTGGTGCAGTCGCCCAGACCGATGCACGCGAAGGTGCAGGTCTTGGGGCCGCCGTACAGGGCAGCGGCTGCGGCGCAGCTCTGGATGCCCTTGTAATCGTAGCTGGGCTTGCAGTGCTCGGAGTTGCCTTGGCACTGGACCACAGCCTTCTTTTCCACCGCGCTTGCCTCGCCGCCCATGATCTTGGCGATGGCAGCGGCTGCCTTGGGGCCGCCGGGGGCGCACTTATCGCAGGGCACGCCGTCCATGACGACAGCCTTTGCGTAGTCCGCACAGCCCGCGTAGCCGCAGCCGCCGCAGTTTGCGCCGGCCAGACAGGAGGCAACTTCTTCGATGCGGGGATCTTCCTCCACCGCCATGAACTTGGCAGCGGCGACCAGAACGATCGCGCCCACCGCGCCCACGATGGTACAGAGGATAACAGCTGATGCAATATTCATAGTTCTGTTTCCTCCCTTACAGCGTCACGTTGAACAGGTTCTCGACCAGACCGCCGAAGCCCATGAAGGACAGGCTGGTGATGGCCGCTGCGATCAGCGTGATGGGCAGGCCCTTGAAGGGTGCCGGGGGATCGCAGGCTTCCACGCGCTTGCGCACGCCGCTGAACATGACCATGGCCAGCATGAAGCCGAAGCCCGCGCCCACAGCGCAGACCAGAGCCTCGATGTAAGCGGCGGCAAAGCCCAGCGTGGCAACGTCGGCACCGTAGTCGTCAACGACCAGAATGGTGACGGCCAGCACGCAGCAGTTGGTGGTGATCAGGGGCAGATAAACGCCCAGAGAGTTGTACAGGGCAACGACATACTTCTTCAGGAAGATCTCAATGAACTGGACCAGAACGGCGATGACCAGAATGAAGACGATGGTCTGCAGATAGCTCAGGCCAGCCGGGTCCAGAATGAAGATCTGCAGCGGGAAGGTAACTGCCGTTGCGACCAGCATGACGAAGATAACAGCGCCGGACATACCGAGGGAGGAGTCCAGCTTTTTGGAAACGCCCAAGAACGGGCAGATGCCATAGAACTTCACCAGCACGTAGTTGTTGACAAGGATCATGCTGAAGAAGATAGCAGCGAGTTTAACGAGCATCTTATTCCGCCTCCTTCTTCAGATTGTCAAGGTCGCAGCAGCTCTTGCGCTCGATGCGGGCGTCCAGCTTGCCTTCCAGCCAGATGCAGCCGGCCATCAGGCAGCCGTAGCAGAAGAATGCGCCGGGAGCTTGGGTCATGATGCTCATCTTGGCCATGCTCTCCGGCAGGACCTGAAAGCCCAGCCAAGTGCCGCTGCCGAGGATCTCACGGATGGTGGCCATCAGGGTAACGGTCAGGGTGTAGCCGATGCCCATGCCGATGCCATCCAGAGCGGAATCCACGACATTGTTCTTGCATGCGAACATCTCGGCACGGCCGAGGATGATGCAGTTGACGACGATCAGGGGCAGGAAGACACCCAGTGCGGTGTACAGGCTCTCCATGTAGGCGTGCATCACCATCTGCACGATGGTAACGAAGCCCGCGATGATGACGATGTAGCAGGGCAGATGGACCTTTGCGGGGATCACGTTGCGCAGCAGCGAGATCAGGATGTTGGAGCAGACCAGCACGAAGGTGAAGGCCGCACCCATGCCCAGTGCGCTGGAAACAGCCGTGGTAACGGCAAGGCAGGAACAGGTGCCCAGAACCAGACGCAGGACGGGGTTTTCTTTGATGATGCCGTTGGTAAGGATGCTTACCTTGGACTTCTTTTCATTTGCCATTTCTTACCAACCTCCTTTATGCCAACTCATTGTAGCAGTTGATGCAGTCGTTGATGGCGGCAAACAGAGCCTTGGAAGAAATCGTTGCGCCGCTGTACGCATCGTAGCCCTGACCCAGCGTGATGTTCTGGGTGCCGTCCATGCCGTCGAACTGGGCGAGGAAGCTGTCGCTCGCGACATTGGAGCCGATGCCCTTGGTCTGGGTGGAAGCGTCTACCCAGATGCCGGTGACGGTGCCGTTGGTGTCAAAGCCCATGATGACGGACAGGATGCCGCCGTCGAAGCCCTTCTCCTCGGCCTTGATGGCGATGCTGCCATCGGTGGCCTTGACCACGCCCGCCACGTTCTCGGTGGTGAAGTCGGTCACTTCGTCCAGATCGGATGCGCTGGCGACGGTGGGCATAACGTCCACATAAGCGGCCAGCGTGGCAGCCTTCTGGTTCTCTTCAATGATGGGAGCCGTAAAGGAGTTGACCAGTGCAAGCAGGAAGCTGACGATCAGAGCGATGACGCTCAGAACGACCACCGGCTTGACGGTGCTTTCCCATGTAGAATTCTTACTCATTTGCCAGCACCCTCCTTTGCTTTCTTTGCGGGCTTGACATAGCCATAAGGAGTCTGACGGGTCCAATCGTTGATGAAGGGGACCCACAGGTTCATGAACAGCAGCGCGAAGGAAACGCCCTCGGCGTAGCTGCCCCACTCACGGATGGCGAAGGTCACGATGCCCAGCGCCACGCCGTAGATCAGCTTACCCTTCAGGGTGAAGGGGCTGGTGACGTAGTCGGTCGCCATGTACACAGCGCCGAACATCAGGCCGCCGGACAGGATGCCGACCAGCGCGCCGTGGAGGCTGTGGGTGGAGATGAGGTAGAAGATGAAGACGCTGCCGATGTAAGAGGCCGGGATCGCGATGCTGATGGTCTTGGTGGCCACCAGATAGATCAGGCCCAGCACGCAAGCCAGTGCGCAGGTCTCGCCCAGCACACCGCCATGGATGCCCATGAACAGATCCAGCAAGCTCAGCTTGGAGGTATCCGCGACCTTCAGCGGGGTAGCGCTGGAGAGCTGATCCACGGCTGCGTCGGGGTAAACGAAGGTGTTCATGGAGTTTGCGAAGCTGACGAACAGCACGATACGGCCGACCAGTGCGGGGTTTGCAAAGTTCATGCCGATGCCGCCGAACAGCTGCTTGACCACCACGATGGCCACCAGATCACCGACGATGAGCTGGCCCAGAGGCATCCCCACAGGCACATTCATGGCCAGAATGATGCCGGTGACGACGGCGGACAGGTCGCCGATGGGGTTGGGCTTCTTGAGCAGCTTGCAGTACAGCCACTCAAAGCCGACACAGGCGATGACGGAGACGGCGGTCACCAGCAGTGCACGCCAGCCAAAAATGATTGCAGAGGCGACCACGCAGGGGGTCAGGGCGACGATCACGTTTGCCATCAGGCTGGTGGTCGACTCCTCCGAGCGCAGGTGCGGGGAGGCCGAAACAATAAGCCGAGTATCCATTACTTATTGCCTCCTTTTTTGATTTCACCAAGGTAGAACGCCTTTGCCAGACCCATCATCTGAGTGCAGGGGCGCTTTGCCGGGCAGACGAACGAGCAGGAGCCGCAGTTGAAGCAGTAGTCCACATGCAGCTTGCCCAGCTCCTGAACATCACGGGCGGCGTAAGCCTGATTGACTTCCACCGGCTCCAGACCCATCGGGCAGTACTCGACGCAGCGGCCGCAGCGGATGCAGGGAGAGACGGGCGCGGGCTGTGCCGCAGTGTCGCTCAGCATGATGAGGCCGGAGGTGGTCTTGGTGGTGGGGTAGCTCAGGTTCTCGACAGCGGGGCCCATCATGGCACCGCCGGCGACCACCTTGCCCAGCGTGACGCCGCCCTTGATGCCGGCAGCATTGATGACATCCTCATAGGCGGTGCCCACGGGGACGATCAGGTTCTGGGGCTTGGCGCAGGCGTCGCCGTCCACGGTGATGCAGCGGCTGACCACCGGCATACCGGTCGCCAGATACTTGCCCAGCGTGGAAACGCTGGTCACGTTCATGACGATGGCACCGGCATCAGCGGGCAGACCACCGTGGGGCACTTCGCGGCCGAGGCACTTCTCGATCAGGATCAGCTCTGCGCCGGTGCCGTAAACGCTGGGCAGAGGCTTGACCTCGATGGCGGGCTTGTCCTTGGTCTTCTGGCACAGCAGGTCGATGCACTCCGGCTTGTTGTTCTCAATGCCGATGACGCACTTCGGGATGCCGACATACTTCAGGACAGCCTCGATGCCGCGGATGATATCATCGCTGCAATTCAGCATTTCCTGCGTGTCGCTGGTCAGCCACACTTCGCACTCGGAAGCGTTGATCAGCAGGGTATCCACCGGCGGCTTCGGCTGGAGCTTGACGTCGGTCGGGAAACCTGCGCCGCCCAGACCGACCAGACCACACTCCCGCACAGCGGCGAGGAAGCTGGCCTTATCGGTCACTTCCGGGGCCTTGACGGCGGGGTCAACGGTCTGCTTGCCATCGGTCTTGATGACGACGGAGTCGCACATCCGGCCATTGGACAGACGGAAGGGTTCCACGGCAGCAACGGTGCCGGAAACGCTGGAGTGGATATTAGCAGAGACGAAACCGCCAGCTTCGCCGATCTTAGTGCCGACGAAGACCTCGTCGCCCTTTTTGACCAAGGCTTTCGCCGGGGCGCCGATGTGCTGGCTCATCAGGATGCGTACCTGCGCGGGCAGAGGCATCGGAACTGGTTTGCTTGCAGCAGTTGCTTTGTCATGCGGCGTATGCGCGCCAAGCGCCGCACGTTTCAGCTTGTTCAACATGGACTTAAATCCCCCATTCTGACTTGAATTGCCGCCCCCGGCCCTCGTACAGGCGCACGGGTGCCCAAGACGGCAGCTGCTTAACACGCTTATTGTATCATTTTGTACCCGGAAGTTCAACGACAACTGAGCGAAAATGATGCAATTTCCTGAATTTTATTTGCTATTTTTGATGATTAGGCATAGCTAACCCTTGATATTTTTGTAACGTTGCCCAAAAAATACGGATGTTTGCCTTTCGGCGCAGAATATGTTATACTGGGTATCATAACTCAGGGGGAGCCCCCCGTGCACCCTTTTTACCCCGGTTTGCAATCACCCGCCAAGGAGGATAAAACGATGAAAATTCTCAAAGCTCTGCTTGCTGTGTTCACGTTCTTAGCTGCCGCGCTGACCTGCGCTCTGCTCTTTGTGCAGGACAAGCACGCCCCCCGCTATATCCAGATCTACACCGGCGAGCACGATTGAGCTGACGCTTCCCGCCAGAATTTGCAGACAAATACAAAAGCCGCCGTGCAGCGTTCAAAACTGCACGGCGGCTCGTGTTTTATTTCAGAACGATCTCGTCGTTCTCGGCGTCCACGGTCAGGGTGGAGCCGGAGGCGAGGGTGCCGTCGATGATCTTTTCGGCGGCGGGGTCTTCCACCGCCTTGCGGATAACGCGGCGCAGGTCCCGGGCACCGAACTTGCCGCCTTGGCTCTTGACCACGAGGGCGTGGAGCGCGGCGGGGGTGTAGCTGTAGCGGATGCCCTTGGCCTCCATACTGGGCTTGTACTCGTCCAGCATCAGGGCGGCGATGCCCTCCAGCGTCTGCTGATCCAGCGGCTTGAAGGTGATGACCTCGTCCACGCGGCCAAGAAACTCCGGCCGCAGGAACTGGGCCAGCGCCTTGCGGGTCTTTTCCTCGCTGAGCTGGCTCTCGCTCTTGTTGAAGCCAAGCCCGCCGGTGGACTGGTCGCCGCTGCCCGCGTTGGAGGTCATGCAGATGACGGTGTTGGAGAAATCCACCGTCCGGCCCTGCGCGTCGTTGATCTTGCCTTCATCGAGGATCTGCAGCAGGATGTTCATGACGTCGGGGTGAGCCTTTTCGATCTCGTCGAAGAGCACGACGCTGTAGGGGCGGCGGCGGACTTTTTCGGTCAACTGACCGGCCTCCTCGTAGCCCACGTAGCCCGGAGGCGAACCGATCATGCGGGAGACCGCATATTTTTCCATATACTCACTCATATCGAGGCGAATGAGGGGGTCCGGGCCGTCGAAGAGCTGGGCGGCCAGCTGCTTGACCAGCTCGGTCTTGCCGACGCCGGTGGGGCCGACGAAGATGAAGCTGGCGGGGCGGCGGCGGCCGGACAGGTCGGCCCGGCTGCGCTTGACGGCCTGTGCTACCAGATGCACGGCCTCATCCTGCCCGATGATCTTCTTTTTCAGCTCGGACTCAAGGCCCGCCAGCTTCGCGTACTCGGTCTCGCGGATCTTCACCGCCGGGATGCCGGTCCACAGCTCGATGACCTTGGCCACATCGTCCATGGTCACCTTGATCTCGCTGGCGGCGGCCTGTTTGGCGGGCAGCTCGCTTTCAAGCTGGGCCATCCGGGTCTTCCGCTCGGCCACCTGCTCGTAGTCGATGGGTTCGTTGACGTCGGTGTTGTCCATCTCGGCCTCTTCCTGCTTCAGGGAGTCCAGCTCCTTCTGCATGGTCAGGTACTCCGAGATGGCCGGGTGGGCCAGATTGCAGCACGCACAGGCCTCGTCCAGCAGGTCGATGGCCTTATCGGGCAGGTAGCGGTCGGTGATATACCGTTCACTCAGGGTGACGGCGGCGCTGAGCACATCGGCGGGCACCTGCACATGGTGGTGTTCCTCGTAGTAGTGCTTGATGCCGTTCATCACGGCCAGCGTATCGGAGACACTGGGCTCCTCGACCCGGACGGGCTGGAAGCGGCGTTCCAGCGCCTGATCCTTCTCGATATACTTGCGGTACTCGTTGAAGGTGGTGGCGCCGATGACTTGGATCTCCCCGCGGGAGAGGGCGGGCTTCAGGATGTTGCCCGCATTCATGGCACCTTCGCTCTCACCGGCGGAGGTGATGGTGTGGATCTCGTCGATGAACAGGATGACGTTGCCCGCCGCCTTGACCTCACTCAGCAGACCCTTGACCCGCTGCTCGAACTGGCCGCGGAACTGGGTGCCCGCCACAAGGCTGGTCAGGTCCAGCAGGTAGATCTCCTTCTCCTTCAGGCCCGCCGGGACGTCGCCCTTGGCGATCCGCTCCGCAATGCCCTCGGCGATGGCCGTCTTGCCGACACCGGCTTCGCCGATGAGGCAGGGGTTGTTCTTCTGGCGGCGGCTCAAGATCTGGATGGTGCGGTAAATTTCCCGGTCCCGCCCGATGATGTCATCCAGCTTGCCCTCCTTCGCCTTGCGGGTCAGGTTCTCGCAATAGGTATCCAGAAATTTGCGGCGGGGCGGCTTTTTGCCGTTCCTGCCGGGCTTTTTATCTCCCTTGGGGGCCTCCTGCGTGCCGCCGTTCATGCTCAGCGGGAAGGTCGCGCTGGAGCCGGGCATCAGGTCCTCGTCCCCGTCGTCGTCCTCCCGCGGCTGGCCCATGTTCATCATCATCGAGAACGGATTCATGGAGTCGGAGCCGTCGCCCAGCTCCTGCATCATGTTTTCCATCCGGTCCTCCATGTTGTCCATGTCCTCGTCCGACATGCCGAACTGCTTCATCAGGTCCTCCACGGGCTTGATGTGCAGTTCGCGGGCACAGTGTAAGCAGTACCCCTCATTTTTCATCTGGCCGTTCTCCATGCGCTGCACGAAGATGATGGCCGGACGCTTTTGGCATCGAATGCAGACCATAGTTCCTCCTTCAGTTCCGCCCCGTTACAGGAACGGGTTGAACAAATTGAATGCTTTATAGTAAAGGCTGCCGCTCATCACCGTATCGTTGAGAACGGTGAGATTGCCGCCGGTGATGACGATGAGTGCCCAGACCACGCAGAGCACCAGATAGATGTCCACGAGGCTGGCCAGTGCGCCGATGCTCCAGCCAAGTCCGTGGTTGACGGCCCCGATGACCGGGAGCTTGTTCACCAGCCCCAGCACCGTGACCAGCAGACTGACGAGCATCCGCAGCAGGGCGAATGCCACGAAGAACAGCACCAGCGAGATGACGGGCGTCAGCAGCGGGGCCAGCACTTTCTGGACGATGACATCCGCCAGCACCACAGCGTTGTCGTTGAGCACCGCCGAAATGGAGCGCTCACAGGCCTCTACGATGGATGCGCGGAAGCTCTCCGGCAGAAAGCCCGCGTACTTGGCCGCGATGCCGGAAAGGCTGACCGCCCCTTCGGCGGAGATGCTGGCCGCGATCTGGTCGCGGAAACTGTTCGCAAAAACCTGCTCGAACACCTGCCCGGCCGCCCAGCCGGAAAACTGCCGGGCCCCGAACAGGCTGACAAGGTTGCCCGTCAGCTGCACGACCGCCGCCAGAAACCCCTTGCGGGCATAGCGGACCGCCAGCAGCAGCCAGACCACCGTACAGATGATATCAAAAATAAATGACGGATTCTTGAACATATAGTATGATCCTTGTTATTTCTGCGGCACTTCCAGCGCCTGCGCGGTGTTGCCGCTGAAGAGCAGCAGCTCCTTGGTATCGGCCAGCAGCGCTTGGGGCTTGGCTGCGAGGGTCTGGCTCCACTGCTGCTCGCCGGAGGCGTTGTAACACTCCACCCCGCTGTCGCTGAGCAGGTAGAACAGGTTCCCCGCCCGGACGATGGAATTGGCCGAGGACACCGTGCCGCTGAACTGGACATTCAGGCTCTTATCCAGCAGCACCGCCTGATGCAGCTGGCCGGAACCCAGCAGCAGGGCCACATTTCCCGCCGCGTCCACCGAAATATCCTTCAGGGTGTTTCCCGCAAATTCGTAGGCTGCGCGCTCGCCGCCGCCCGCATTGTAAAGGACAGCGCGGGAGTCGTAGACCGCCAAGATCGTGGAGGCCGAGGTCCACCCCAGCCACTGCGGCACGCCGCTCTGGTTGGCAAGGCTCACGGGGTCGCCCGACGCTAGATTGACGAGGTAGAGGTTCGTCATCATCTGTCCGCCGCCCGCCGTGACCGCTGCCGCCGCCAGCTTCCGCCCGTCGGGGGAAAAAGCCATCCGCAGCGGGGTGCCGTCGTTGGAGCTCATGCTCCAGCTCAGCACCTGCTCCATGTTGGAGTTGTAGATGAGCAGCTTTGCCATGGCGCTGACGTCCTCGGTGACCACGGCCAGATTGCCGTTGTCCGCCATGGCGCAGAGGAAGATGCTGTTCTCCAGCTGCTTTGTGTAAAGGTTCTGGGTGCGGCTCTCCACCCGCAGCTCATTGCCGGAGCGGTTGTAGAGCACAAAGCGATTCTTCCCCGCTGCCAGTGCCGGGCGGGCGTAGCCGCTCTGGATGCTATTCAGCTTTTTGCCGCTGCGGGAGTAGACGACGCAGCCCTCCTTGCCCAGCTCGACGAAGCTGCCGGTCAGCGATTCCACCTGCGTCACTTCCGAGACACCGGTCTGCTGCGGCCAGCCCGCGCCGGGCAAAAGGGCGATGCGGGCCGTGTCGATGAAATCTTTCGCCATCGCCACCGAGCTGCCCACAAGGCCGGTGGCGAACAGCACGATGCCCGTCAGCAGCACCAGCAGCACCGCCGTGCGGCGGATGCGCTTATTGCGCGCCCTCTGCCGTGCCTGTTCGAGGTATTCGACGCGCCCCGCCGAAAGCGGTTCGTCGTTTTCTGCACGACTGCGAGTAAATTTTCCCATCAGTTTCGCCTCTCAGTTATAATTCACGCACTTCAAAAACAGCCCCTGTGCGGGCAGAGTAGGCCCCGCCTTGCTGCGGTCGCGGCTGGCGAGGATGGCGGGCACCGTTTCGGGGTCCAGCCGCCCGGCCCCGGCCTCGCACAAGGTCCCGGCAAGGATACGCACCATATTGTAAAGGTAGCCGTCCGCCGTCACAGTGATCTCCAATTCGTCACCTTTCCGCACAACATTACAATCTGTAATGGTTCGGACGGTGTCGCCGTGGGCCGCAGCCGAGCTGCCCGCCGCGCACAGAGCCAGAAAATCGTGCTTCCCGACGAAGAGCCGGGCCGCTTGCTGCATCTTTGCCTCATCCAGCCGCCGGGGCACGCGGGTGTAGTACTTCGCGTCGAAGGGCGAATCGATGGGGCTGTTGTGGATGCGGTAGAGGTAGGTCTTGGTGTGGGCCGCGTACCGGGCGTGAAAATCCTCCGGCACGATGCGGGCCGACAGCACCCGGATATCCGGCGGCAGATGCTGGTTGAGGGCCAGCGGCAGCTTTTCCGGCGGGATGCGGGTGTCGGCGTGGAAGTTCAGCGCGAACCCCAGCGCGTGCACCCCGGCGTCGGTGCGGCTGCAGCCCTTGATGTCGGGCCGGGTACCCAGCACGGCTTCCAGCCCATCCTGAAAGGTCTGGGCTACGCTCCGCCCGTTGGGCTGGACCTGAAAACCGCAGTAATTGGTGCCGTCGTAGGATAGAATGAGTAGGTAGTTCATGGATACTCCTTCCGTCATCGCTGCGCGATGCCACCTCCCTCTAGGAGGGAGGCTTCACAGCTTTCCGGTACGCTAAGGCTCCCTCGCCGAGGGAGCTGTCTGCGAAGCAGACTGAGGGAGTTCTTAAAAATTCGGGAACACCAGCCGGGAGGACAGGATCACCACAAAGCAGACGATGCAGACGGCAAGGTCGATGTAATCCTGCTTGGTGCAGCGCAGCACCTTCAGGCGGGTGCGGCCGTCGCCGCCGCGGTAGCAGCGGCACTCCATGGCCATGGCCAGCTCGTCGGCGCGGCGGAAAGCCGAGATGAACAGCGGGATCAGCACCGGGACCAGCGCCTTGACCCGCTCGGTCATGGTGCCGCTGTCTAGCATGGCGCCGCGGGCCTTCTGGGCGTTCATGATCTTGTCGGTCTCCTCGATCAGGGTCGGGATGAACCGCAGGGCGATGCTCATCATCATGGCCAGCTCATGCACCGGGAAGTGGAGCTTGCCCAAGGGCTTGAGCAACTGCTCGATGGCATCGGTCAGCACAATGGGGCTGGTGGTGTAGGTCAGCAGACTGGTGCCCGCAATCAGTGCCATGACGCGCACCGCCATCAGCACGGCGTAGCGCACGCCCTCGGCGTAGATGTTCAGGACCCAGAAATGCACCAGCGGCTCCCCTTCGCCGGAGACGAAGAAGAGGTTGAGCACCGCTGTAAAAATGATGATGGGCAGAATAGGCTTCAGGCTCTTCAGGATCATCTTGAAGGGGATCTTTGCCACGGCGTACATCGCCGCGAGGAAGAGGATGGACAGCGTCAGGCCCAAGGGGTTGGACGCCGCGAAGAGCAGGATGATATAAACGATGGTCAAAACCAGCTTGAGCCGGGGGTCAAACCGGTGCACAAGGCTGCTGCCCGGAAAGTGCTGGCCGATGGTGATATCTCTCAGCATTCGGACACGCCCCCTTTCACGCCCTCTTTACGGGGCAGGATGAGGCTCTCGCCCGCGTCCCGCCGCTTCTTGGCCTCCAAGATCATCTTGACGGCGTAGGGCACGGTGTACACGTCCGCCGGGACGTCCACGCCCATCTCCCGCAGCTTGAGGAAAATTTTCGTCACCTGCGGCACGCTCAGGCCCAGCTCCAGCAGCTCCGGAGCACGGGCAAAGACGTTCTCCACGGTGTCGTACATCGCGATCTTCTTATTGGACATGACCAGCACCCGGTTGGCGTACTTGGCAATGTCCTCCATGCTGTGCGAGACCAGCAGCACGGTGGTGCCGGTCTTTTTGTGGTAGTCCTTCACTTCGGACAAAATTTCATCCCGGCCTTCGGGGTCGAGGCCGGCAGCGGGCTCGTCCAGCACAAGGATGCGGGGCTTCATCGCCATGACGCCCGCCACGGCGACGCGGCGCTTCTGGCCGCCGGACAGCTCAAAGGGGCTGCGCTCCAGCAGCGCTTCGTCCAAGCCGACGAACTCCGCCGCCTCATGCACGCGGCGGTCGATCTCGGCGTCATCCAGCCCCATGTTCTTAGGGCCGAAGGCGATATCTTTATAACAGGTCTCCTCAAAGAGCTGGTATTCCGGATACTGGAACACCAGCCCCGTCAGGAAACGGAAATCGCGGATCTTTTCCGGCTCGGCCCACAGGTCGCGGCCATCAATGAAAATTTTGCCGCTGGTGGGCTTGTTCAGGCCGTTCATGTGGGTGATGAGGGTGCTCTTGCCGGAGCCGGTGGCCCCGATGATGCCCACGAAATCGCCCTCTTCCACCTCGAAGCTCACATCGTCCAGTGCAGTGACGGCGTTGGGCATACCGGGGTTATAGACATAGCTCAGGTGTTCTACTTTGATGATGCTTCCCATTTCGTCCGCCCTCCTCACTGCAGCAGCTCATACAGAGCCTGTGCGCATTCGCCGGTGTCGATGATGCCTTCGGGCATGGGGATGCCGGCCTTGACCAGCTCATCCCGCAGCTCAGCCGCTTGGGGCACATCCAGCCGCAGGGCGCGGACCTTCTCGGTCTGGCTGAACACCTCTTTCGGGGTGCCCTCCATGACCACATTGCCCTTGCTCATCACCAACACCCGGTCGGCCTGTGCGGCCTCTTCCATGTAGTGCGTGATGGCGACCACCGTGATGCCCATATCCTGATTCAGGTGGTGGATGGTCTGCATTACCTGCTCGCGGCCCCGCGGATCCAGCATGGCGGTGGCCTCGTCCAAGATCAGGCAGTCGGGCCGCATGGCGACCACGCCCGCAATGGCGACGCGCTGCTTCTGGCCGCCGGAGAGGTTGTGAGGAGCGCGCTCCCGGTACTCGTAGATGCCCGCCATCTTCATGGCGTCGTCCACGCGGCGGCGCATCTCTTCGGGCGGGACGCCGAGATTTTCCAGCGCAAAGGCGACATCTTCCTCCACCACGGTGGCGACGATCTGGTTGTCCGGGCTCTGGAACACCATGCCGACCTTCTGGCGGATATCGTAAATTTTGTCCTCGTCCTTGGTGTCCATCCCCTCCACCATCACGGTGCCGCTTTCGGGCAGAAGGATGGCGTTGAAGTGCTTGGCCAAGGTGGATTTGCCGCAGCCGTTCGCGCCCAGAACGGCCACGAACTCGCCGCGCCGGACCCCCACCGATACGCCGTTCAGGGCGTAGACCGGCTTTTCCGAGTCGTAGCGAAATTTCAAATCATTCGCTGTCAGGATCGTTTCTTTCATTTGTGTTTTCTCTTTCCGGTGGTGCGCCTTCCCAAAAGGCTGTACCCCTTACTATAAGATGATAATTTTCACCAAAACTCTCGTCTTTGTACAACCTCTCAGTCTCGCTGCCGCTCGCCAGCTCCCCTAGTAGGGGAGCCTCTGGCGAAACCGGGAACTTTGCGAGGACTGCCAAGGCCTCCCCTACAAGGGGAGGTGGCAATGCGAAGCATTGACGGAGAGGTTGTACAGAGGAGAGCCTTGAAAATGCCTTTACTCTTCCCAGATCGCGGTCGCGCCGCAGGGCACGACGCCGCCGGTGGCGGAGACGGGCAGACCGATCTCGTCGCAGCTGGTCTTGCCGCCGAAGCGGGGCACCAGCGTCGTTTTGAGCATATACTCCATGACGGCGGGCGACAGGCCGGTGGTGTAGCTGTTGACCGCGAAGAAGAGGGGCGTGTCGCTCAGCACCTCTTCGCACTGGCTGATGAGGTCGTAGATGCAGTCTTCCAGCTTCCAGATCTCGCCGCCGGGGCCGCGGCCATAGCTCGGCGGGTCCATGATGATGCCATCGTAGGTGTTGCCGCGCCGCTTTTCGCGGGCGACGAACTTGGCGCAGTCGTCCACCAGCCAGCGGATCGGCCGGTCTGCAAGGCCGCTGGCGGCGGCGTTGTCCTTGCCCCACGCCACGATGCCCTTGGAGGCGTCCACATGGCAGACGGCGGCCCCCGCCGCGGCACAGGCCAGCGTTGCGCCGCCGGTGTAGCCGAAGAGGTTCAGCACCTTGACGGGACGGCCCGCCGCGCGGATCTTCTGAGCGTACCACGCCCAGTTGACGGCCTGTTCCGGGAACACGCCGGTGTGCTTGAAGCCGGTGGGGCTGACGATGAGGGTCAGCTTGTCCTCCCCTTCGCCGCAGGAAATTTTCCATTTTTCGGGCAGACGGCGGCGGTACTCCCACTCGCCGCCGCCCTGATTGGAGCGGTGGTAGATGGCGTCCGCCTTGGCCCAGAGCGGGCTCTGCTGGGGCGTCTTCCAGACCACCTGCGGGTCGGGCCGGACCAGCAGCGTCTCGCCCCAGCGCTCCAAACGGTTGCCGCCGGTGGCATCCAGCAGCTCATAATCCTTCCATGTATCTGCGGGGCGCATAAGCGTCCTCCTTTCTCGTTAAAACAGGCTCTGCTGGCCGTTGTCCTCCGGCGAGGCGGACTCCGGAGCCTTCAGGCCAAGGTGTTCGTAAGCAAGCCGGGTGGCGCAGCGGCCCCGCGGCGTGCGGGTCAAAAAGCCCATCTGCATCAGGTAAGGCTCGCAAAGGTCTTCCAGCGTGACGGCTTCCTCGCCGAGGGCCGCCGCCAGCGTTTCCAGACCCACCGGGCCGCCGTTGTACATCTCGATGATGGCGCGGAGAAGGCTGCGGTCCAGCTCGTCCAGACCCAGCGCGTCCACGTCCATCCGCTTCAGGCTCATCAGGGAAACGTCCCGGTCGATGACGCCGTCGCCCAGCACGGTGGCAAAATCGCGCACCCGCTTGAGGAAGCGGTTCGCCACGCGGGGGGTTCCGCGGCTGCACTTGGCCAGCTCGTAAGCGCCCTCCGGGGTAATGGGCTGATCGAGGATGCCCGCCGACCGCTGGATGATGCGGGACAGCTCATCGGGGCTGTAGAGTTCCAGCTTGAGCAGCACACCGAAGCGGTCGCGCAGGGGGCCGGTGATCTGGCCCGCGCGGGTGGTGGCACCCACGAGGGTGAAGCGCGGCAGGTTGATGCGGATGCTCTGGGCGCTGGGGCCCTTGCCGATCATGATATCCAGCGCGTAGTCTTCCAGCGCCGGGTAGAGCACCTCTTCCACCTGCCGGGACAGGCGGTGGATCTCGTCGATGAAGAGCACATCGCCCTCCTGCAGATTGGTCAGCAGGGCGGCAAGGTCGCCGGGCTTCTCGATGGCGGGGCCGCTGGTGATGCGAATCTGGACTCCCATCTCGTTGGCGATGATGCCCGCCAGCGTCGTTTTGCCAAGGCCCGGCGGGCCGTAGAGCAGGATGTGGTCCATGGGCTCGCCGCGGCGCTTGGCCGCTTCCAAGTAGATCTTCAGGTTCTGCTTGACCTTTTCCTGCCCGATGTAGTCTTCCAAATGCTGCGGGCGGAGGCTGTTTTCCTCGTTGTCGGCCGTTGTCAGGCCCGGCTGCATCATTTTTGCGCCATAGAGCGCGGTTTCGTCCTGCATGGATTACCTCCTGCCCGCCATGCCCCGCAGGGCCAGCTTGATGATCTCTTCCACCGGAAGGGTGTTGTCGATTTTCGAAACGGCCAGCGCGGCCTCGCTCTGGCTGTAGCCCAGCGAAACGAGGGCTGCAATGGCCTGTCCGGCCCCCTGCGCGGCGGGGGCATCCGATGCGGCACCGGCCACATCCTCCAAGTTGATGCCCTCCACAAAGCCCTTGGCGACCTTGTCCTTCAGCTCCAGCACGATGCGCTGGGCCAGTTTCGGCCCCACGCCGGAGGCCGCCTTGAAGGCCTTGTGATCCCCCGCCGAGATGGCCAGCGCCACCCGGTCCGGCTCCATGACGCTCAGGATCGCAAGGCCCACCTTCGGCCCCACGCCCGAAACTGCCGTCAGCATCTCAAAGCACGCTTGCTGCTCTTCCGTCGCAAAACCGTACAGGCTGACGTCGTTTTCGGTCACGCTCATCACGGTGTAGAGGGTCGCTTCCTTCCCCACGCCGGGCAGCGCACCGGCCACGCTGGCCGGGCACTGGGCGTAATAGCCCACCCCGCCGCAGCTGAGCACCACGGCGTTCAGGGTCTTTTTGATGATTTTTCCAGTTAAACAGTAGATCATAAAGTGTTTTCCCTTTTCGGTCAGCTTCTCCCCTGTCCAACCTCTCCGTCATTGCTTCGCAATGCCACCTCCCCTAGTAGGGGAGGCCTTGGCACAGCGGGCAGCTCTTCCTCTTCGCCAGAGGCTCCCCTACTAGGAAAGACTCCCTCCGGCCGGAGGGAGATGTCGCGCAAGCGACAAAGGGTAGACGACTGTCGAACGAAGTGAGACTGAGAGGTTGTACAAAGGGAAACCTTCCCTTATACACGAATCATAACAACTAAATCGGCCCTACGCCCCTTCTTGCAAAGCGGTTGAGCTGGTTGCCGTTGGTGTGGCAGAACGTGATGGCCATGGCCAGCGCGTCGGCGGTGTCGTCGGGTTTAGGGACGGCGGGCAGATGCAGCAGGATGCGGGTCATCTCCTGCACCTGCTTCTTCACAGCCTTGCCGTAGCCGGTCACGGCCTGTTTCACCTGCATGGGGGTATATTCGTAGATGGGCAGCCCCGCCTGTGCCGCCGCCAGCAAAATGACGCCGCGCGCCTCGGCCACGCCGATGACGGTGGTCTGGTTGTGCTGGTAGAACAGTTTCTCGATGGCCAGCACCTCCGGCTTGGTCCGCTGGATGACTTCCTTGACGCCGGTGTACACCTCGTCGAGCCGCCGCTCGAACGGCACCCCCGCGTCGGTGCAGACCGCGCCGAAATCCACAGGTGTGAACCGGTTTCCCGCATAGTCCAAAACGCCCCATCCCACGATGGCATAACCGGGGTCGATGCCCAAAACTCTCATTCTGCGATACCTTTCCTATTATAATCAATGTATTATACCACAATCTGTCCCCCAGAGCAACGGAGAACCCCGCCCGCAGTTGACAAAATCCCGCGCCCTGCGGCCAAAATCCGCTCTTCTCCCCGCTGCCGCCAAAAAAGTTTTCAAAAAATTTCAAAAAATGCTTGCTTTTTGCCGCAGAGTGTGGTAACATAATCAAGCCGATTGCGGCACAAACAGAATATGGACGGTTAGCTCAGCTGGTAGAGCATCTGCTTGACGTGCAGGAGGTCACAGGTTCGAGTCCTGTACCGTCCACCATATAGTTCGTACTCGAACCCGATTCTCTATGAGAAAGGGTTTGGGTGCGTTTTTTGTTTATCGGAAGTTCTGCGGAAGGACTACACAGAGCATTAAACGAGCAAAGGCAGGGTATCACTATGACGGTGGTATCCTGCCTTTTGTTTTGCGGGATCAAGTTCGCTTTGTGCGAACTTGATCATCCCCCTATATGGCGCGTTTGGGGGTAATCGCTGCGTACGTGCGTACCGGGAGAGCGTGTACACCTCTGACAAGGTGTAACACACTAGACTTTGTTCCAAAGTCTGTGTGCCAAGGGGCATAGCCCCTTTGGAATCCCTGCGGAGCGTGTACGCACGTACGCAGGGAACCGGCTAAATCTCTCTTATACAAATTGAAAATCTAACTGGTTATCGTTGTAAACGATTCGTAGAGTATCTTACGGCGAAAATAGCCACGGTATTTCTTGATAATGGTTTATGGTCGTGCTATCTTGTAGTGGCAAGGAGGGAGCAAAATGGATTCACAGAAGTTTGGTACATTTATCGCCCAGTGCCGCAAAGACAAGAAAATGACACAATCTGACCTAGCCGCAAAATTGAATGTGACCGATAAAGCTATCAGCCGCTGGGAAAGAGGTGTGGGGTTCCCCGACATCAATACCATCGAGCCATTGGCCGCAGCTTTAGATGTCAGTGTTGCAGAACTTATGAAATCCGAAAGGATAGATGAATCAGAGATGTCTATCGCGATGAACAATGAAATTGTGAACAATGCGTTAAATTTTGCGGAGGAGCAAATTCAGCAGGAGAGAAAAAGTGTTCTCTCAATTATTGGATGCCTTACAGTTGCCATAATTTTCATTCTATATCTGGATAATATCGGATGGCGGCTCGACACCTTTCTTTTTACAGTAGTGGGGATAATTCTCCCATTGATAGCAATCCTCTCGTTCCTTGTGCTGCTGGGATACGCTATATACCGAAAGTGCAAAGGCCAGTCTTGCCACCAAACCTTTTTGATTGCCCTTGCCGGCTTGGGGATAGTTGCTCTGATATTTGGTGCCTTTATGCTGGCTGGAACTTTGGGGTTAGGCCCTGTGCCTCAGTAAACATAAGCAGGGTTTGGGGCAGGCACGCCCCAACAAGAGCACTTCGGAAACTCACATGAGTTGAAGAAGTGAAGTCCCGGATGGACAAGAAATTTTCAAGAATTGAAAATTTGTGGCCACGGGACGATTCTTGCTCTCAGCTTTTTCGCTGCGTTTCGCAATTTTCACATTTCAATCTGCTCGCAGATTGTTGACAAGCTGCGCTTGACCCGATACTATAAAGGCAAGTCGAATACACGCCAAGGAGGTGCAACCATGACCGCCGTGATCTACGCCCGCTATTCATCTGACAGCCAGCGAGAAGCGTCCATTGAAGGACAACTGCGCGACTGCAAGGACTACGCCGAGAAGAACGGCATCACCGTGGTCGGCACCTACATTGACCGTGCCTACTCTGCCAAAACGGATGACCGCCCGGACTTTCAGCGGATGATTAAGGACAGCGCGAAGAAAATCTTCGATGTGGTTCTGGTCTGGAAGCTGGACCGCTTTGCCCGGAACCGATTCGATGCTGTGAACTACAAGTACCAGCTGGAAAAGAACGGTGTCCATCTAGTGTCTGCCATGGAACCCATCTCGCAGGGGCCTGAAGGCATTATGGTGGAGAGTATGCTGATTGGCATGGCGGAATACTATTCCGCCGAACTCGCCCTGAAAGTGGCGCGCGGTGAGCGCGAAAATGCCCTCCAGTGCAAGTACAACGGCGGCGTGGTGCCGCTGGGCTTCACCATCGGCAAGGAGGACAGGCTGTACCATATCGACCCGGAGACGGCTCCCATCGTGCAAGAGATCTTCACCCGGTATGCCGACGGCGAACCGGCTGAGAAGATCGCAGCATCCCTGAACGAGCGCGGCCTGCGTACCCGCACCGGAAAGCCGTTCGTGAAGAACAGCTTCTTCCAGATCTTCCGCAACCGCCGCTACATCGGCGAATACCGCTACAAGGACATTGTGACGCCGGGCGGCATTCCGGCCATTGTTGACCAGGACCTGTTTGACCGGGTGCAGCAGCGTTTTGAGCAGAACAGGATCGCCCATGGTCGGCCTGCAAAAGAGGATGTGAGATATCTGCTGACCACCAAGCTGTTCTGTGGCAAGTGCGGCACCCTGATGGGTGGCGAAAGCGGCACCAGCCACATGGGAAACACCTACTATTACTACAAGTGCGGCAACGCCAAACGCCACGGCAAGGCGCATTGCGACCTGAAAGCCATCCGCAAGGAGCCGCTGGAACGGTTCGTGGTGGACACTGCCATTAAGGTGATTTTCAGCGATGAAATCATCGAACGGCTGATAGATTTGGTCATGGAAGCCCAGCAGCAGGAGAACACCCGGCTGCCTGTTCTGAAAGAGCAACTCCGGGATACGGAGAAACGACTCGCAAACCTTCTGGAAGCCATTGAACAGGGCATCCTGACCCCGACCACCAAGCAGCGGTTGGACGAGCTGGAAGCCCGGAAAGAAGCCCTGAACACCAGCATTCTGGAAGAAGAGCTGAAAAAGCCCGTCCTGACCCGTGAGTGGATTCGGTTCTGGCTTGAAAAATTCCGCAAGGGTGACGTGGGCAGCACGGAACACCAGCGGCAGATCATTGATACCTTTGTCAACTCGGTCTACGTCTTTGATGACCGGGTCGTACTCAATTTCAACTTCACGGATGATGCCAAAACGGTCACCCGTGAGGAAGTGTTGGGTTCGAGTGCTGTGGACAATGCTCCACCAAACGTAAAGCCGTTTACCTAAGAAGGTAAGCGGCTTTTTTGCTGCAAAGCAGGCGGAAATGAAAGTGCTAAATTGAGTCAAGCAGGAGAGCTTTGCTTGCGTATGGGAAAACATATTACAAAAGCAGGATCCCCAGCAGAAGTGCACCCTGCGCAGCAGTGTTGATGAGCTGTGCGGTCCAGTTGGATTTGAGCGAGTTGTCGAAGCGGTTCTTCCGGTACCAGCTCATGCAGCCCATGCCGCACAGCATGATGACTGCACCGATGTAGCTTGCCGTACCGGTGCCAGTACCATTTGCAAGGCGGTAGAACACCGGCGTCACCTGCGTGACATACAGGCAGGCGCAGCTGAGCCAGATGGCGCACTTGGCACCAAAGAAAACGGTCTTGCCGTCCTTGATCTCACCGGTCATGTTCTTTTTATAAGAGGAACTCTTGATCTCACGGTAGGCCAGGTATCCACCCAGGCGGCAACCGTAAAGGATGAACAGTACGCAGCACAGCCGGATCGCTCCACCTGCCGCCGTGCTTCTTCTGACAGGCGAAACTCCAGATCTTCGATGACTTTTGGCATAAGGTCTCCTTTTTGTGAACGTGTTCATAAAAAAAAAAATAACGCTTTTTCGGGGGATTGTCAATGTGTTTTGCGGGCAGAGATAAAAAGCCCCTGAGTCTTTCGGCTCAGAGGCTGCGGAGCAGGATTGGTTATGTCTGGATGAAATTTGATTACATAAGGCAGATGAACAAGGTATGGGCCGGATAATTAGATTTGGGTAAGAGTATCATCGACAGTCACCGCCGCTGCAACACCATTGGTGGACCCGGATGCCGTATCAGGCAATGCAGGAATTGCAGGGACCGGGAGCGTGCCCATGGAAGGAGTATCATGGGTCTGCTGCGGCACAAGCACTTCTGGATAAGTAGGTGTCGTCACGGCCGCGCTCGTATTGCTGTGTGCGGCACTGACATTGCTGTGACTGCTATGGTTACTATGGGTGCTGCTGCTATGGCTGCTATGGCCGCTGCCGCTCTGATGGCTTTGATGACTCTGGTGGCTCACATGACTTCCATGACCGGAACCATGGCTGCTGGAGCGGTGTGAACTATGGGAACTGTGCGACCGGTGTCCGGCTTCTGCATCCAAAGCGAAAAGAACACTCATGATAACGGCCAAAGAGCCTACCATCAGCAGTTTGTTCCGGGTGATATTGCCTTCTTCTTCATACAAATAATTCTGAATGGACTTTTTGATTTCAGGAAACTGTGCCATGATTTTTCTCCTTTATGCTTTCACAATGCTGACGCAGGCACCATTTTGCCAAGTCGTTTTGTACTTCACGCCGTTAACGGTATAGGTCAGTTCGCCGTTCGGAACACCATTTTCAAAATGACCGGTTAAGATTTGCCCCGTTGCAAAAACATAAGAGCCGTCGCACATTTTGTCAGACTTAAAGGTTCCGGTATAGGTATCGCCATTCTGAAAGACATATTTGCCGTTTACTTTCTGACCATTGCTCACAGAGCCCGCATAGGAATCTCCATTCGGATAGCCGATAGCTGCATTTCCGGAAAATTCACCGGCCTTCGTCAGATCACCGGAATAGGTGACATCTACTGTTTTCTTTGCATCAAGATGGTCCGGGTAAGTAAACGTCAAATTCGCCTGATTCTTTTCGTCCGCAAGCGTCACAGTACCACGAAAGTTGCTGCCTTTGACCGAATAAGCAGCGTTTTGGAACGCATTACCCGCAAAAGAACCGGTCCAGGTCGTTCCATTTGGCGCGGTGACCACACCATCGCCGTTGATTTGGTCGTTTGCCCATGCACCCGCATAGCTGGTTCCGTCTGCCCACACAAACGTACCATTGCCAGAACGCTTTCCATCCTGAAGATTTCCCTCATAGGTGCCGACATCGGGAAAATCCAGATGGGCCATGCCTTCAGCCAACCCGTTCTGAAGGTCAACGGATGCAACGCTTACTTCCGAAAATGCTGCTGCCGAACTGGCTGATGCCGTTGAAACCTCCGGTGTTTTGCCAAAGCTGCCGATCAGCCCAACCGCCAGAAAACCGATCAGTACCTTTTTGGCAGTGCTGGATTTTTTCTTTTGTCTTTGCGTACTCTTTTTCATGATACGACCTCCTCAATGTTTTATCGAACCCAGCGGTCCAATATGTTGTCGATTTCAGGATTCTTTTGATTCAGCAGCCCAAACACGGCATCCAACATTCCTTTATAAGTCTGACATTTGTAATGGTTCGGTATCTTAGAGAACACGTCACCATCCAATGCGTAGTTCAGCACCGGGCAGGTCCCACAGTAGGGCTGGTATACGCAGTCACTGCAGGTGGGAGCTGCTTCCAATGTAGATGCAACACAGCAGGCCTTACAGACATTGCTGTTCATCAAAGAATCATAGGTGTCCTCAACCGTTCCCAGTTGAAATGCACGATCTCCCATTTCGGCAAGCATCCGACCCTCATCACAGGTGTAAACGTTGCCATCATAGTAATAGGCCATCTGTCCAACGGCTGCACCGCAGGGCGAACGCAGTTCCATGTAGTTCTTTCCCTGTCCAAGCAGGATTTTAGACAAGAAGGTCGCGGCGTGCCCTTCCGACAGGAAATAGCCCTGCCGGTTGATCTCCACAACATAGGCCAGTGCTTTTTGATAGAATGCAATAAACTCGTCCGCAGTATAGCCAACCTGATTCCAGTCTGCATTTGCAAAGCCCAACGGCGTCAACGGGCGAAGGAAGATGCTGTGCAGCCCAAGCGCACGGTATTCGTCCACCAACTCTTTCCAGTGGTTCAGGCTGTACCGTGTTGTGGTTTCGATCGCGCCAACACATACGTCCGCTTCTTGCAGCCGCTTCAATCCACGAATCGTACCCTCATAGGTTCCGCCACCCTGACAGAGCGGGCGATTCGTATTGTGCAAACGCATCGGGCCATCAATGGATGTTGAAACGCTGACATGATGCTCCTGAAAAAAGCGCACCATTTCTTCTGTGAGCAGATTCAGGTTGCTGACCAGGGAAAACTCCACTTTCTTTCTCGTTTCTGCGGCTTTTTTCTCGGCTTCGGATACGATGACTTGAAGCGTATCAAAATTCAAAAGTGGCTCACCGCCCTGAAACTCAATGGACAGGAACGGTTCTGGGGATTGAAACGCCAGATTCACAGCCTTCTTTGCGGTTTCTGCGCTCATCAGCCCTTTCTTATGGGAAGCAGTGGACTGTGCCTGGCAGTAAATACATCTTGCGTTGCACGCATTTGTCAGAACAAAAATATGCAAGCTGGTGGCATCCATCAAATAGCCTTTTGCTTCTCGGAGGGCACGGCTGTGACGCTCCAGATAAACATCCGCATCGTCCTCATAGAGAAAGCCCTTTTCCAAAAGCTCGGCATAAGATGGGTCTGTGTTGTCAAGTCTGTGCAGCAGCATCGCTTGAAAGGTCGGAAGTGATACAAACGCCCATCGCCCCAGATCATTCGTCAGCAGGATCTGCTGATCGTTCCATTTTTTGAAATTAAAATAGGTATACTTCATTTTTTACTCCGCAATCGGTCGGGCAACGAAACACCCGGTCGAGATCGTGCTGTTGAACACACCGTAACAGATGCTTTTGACCTTGCAGGATTCACACACGGGTGTGTAGCGAATCTTGTAATCTGAAATACTGTCACGGCATAACGTCCAATATTTATGCTTCACTGCACAGAGCGGGAAATTGTAAAGGCCGATGTCGATGCCGGCTGAAACCAGCTTCTCGATTCCATCTTCACACGCCGCAGCCGCCTCTGGATAGTCGATCCACACCTGCTCACGGTTCTTAATTGCATTGCCGCACATTTCCAGTGCGATAAAATTCACGACGGTGATACGCGGCAGGGTCAGAAGCAACTCCACAATATTGGAAATGTCCCTGTAGTTCAACTTGGAAACCACGATGCGGATTTCGATCCGCATTGTGCCTTGGGCCAGTGTTCTCAATCCCTGGATCGTCTGTGCAAAAGAGCCTTGCGCTTGCGTTATCGCATCGTGCCGTTCAGCATTCGAGCCATGGATCGGGATCGCGATCTGATCCTGGGCAATCAAAATCCGGTTGAACGCCTGCGCATAAGGGGCAACGGAAAAAGTCCGCCCGTTGGTCAGGATCAGAATTTCAGCACTGGGGCATTGTTCTTTTGCATATTGGACCACTTCCAAAAGCCCTTGTTTCAGCAGGGTGGGTTCGCCGCCGGTGATCGTAATATGCGGGATGTCGGTGCCGAAATATCGGAGCTGCATTTTGAGTTCATCCACAGGTGTTAGCTGTGCATGGCGGCGAGAGCTTTCGCTCACAGGGCACATCACACAGTTCGTGTTACAGGCCAGGCCCGTTACGATGGCTGCATCCCCCGCATCGGCCTGATAGAACCGATAGCAGATGCCGGTGTTCTCGAAAGAAATTGCATCGGCATCCTGCAATTCTTTCCAGCGCAGCCACTCTGCATCCGAAATGGAATAGCGTTTCTCGAAGGGGTATAATGTGACTGTCTGGCTTTCCTGCTCCACATAAGCAACATTCAGCCCGATTTGCAAGTCACTCTCAATTTCTTTCCGAGCAAGGCGGACCCGTGCAAGCAAGTACACTGCGGCTGGCTGTGAGCGGTAAGCCGAAAGGTAAAATGTCATGGTTCAGATCCCCCACGATCCCAAAGTTGTTACAATATGATAGGCCGCAAATAAGATAACGTCCACCGCAATGAAGGAAGCAAACGGTATTTTGCGAACAGAAACCACCGTGGCTTTGCCGTATTTGGAGTCTTTCCAGCGCCGGACGGCTGCGGCTTCCTCCTCGGTCAGACGGCTTCGCATATCTTCATAGCTGATTTGCGGCAGTCCTTTTACCTTGGAGGGCACAAAGCAGACGACCGTGGACCTGCTTAAGATCATTCCGGCCTTGACGTCTTCGGTCGGGACCGATTCATAAACGTACTTTCCTGCGATCCATGTTGTCCACATCACAAGGAGCACCAGCAGGTAGGTCTGTACCATCCGAAGAACTCCAGCAGCGGTAATGGTGTTTCTTGTAAGAAGCAGCACTGCGGCATCAAGCACCGCGCAGCTGCCGACCAGAACTTTGGAATGATAGACCGGCTTTTCTCGAAGAATTGTAATCAGGAAGTAGCTGATCAGCGAAAGCAGGAGAACGTTGTTCTCGACGAAAGAAGGGAGTGCAATGGAAAGAACACTGTTCCATGCATATAAAACAACAAACGCATGAAGATAGGATTTGATTGCAGCCCATGCGCCTGCTTTGGTTACGGTCGGGAGTTTGACCGTGTGGCGGTGGAAGTCCAGATAGACGGCTTCCCCGATCAGATAGAGATACCCGATGCTGAACACCAGAAGGAACAGATACGCCGCCGGAACGATCGTGTCTGTGTTTGCCCAGAACAGCCGCCCCGGCAAAAGCGAGATCAGGACGATCATCAACTTGCTGTCCCCGGCTGACCAGATGTGGACAAAATAGAAGCCGATCGAAAGCAACGCCGAAATCAGCAGATTCAAAGCGGTGATGCCAAGACAGTCCTGACAGTACACAGCATAGTAGATGACGTTCAAGACGAGTCCCGCCGTAAACGCAATGATAAGGTGTTTGTTTTTGATCTGCCCATGCCGCAGATCCGTCCAGACGCTCAGGCCGCACAGTATAAATGCACAGCATAGGAGGAATATCTCACATAAAATCATAGTGCTACGCTCGCAAGGTCGATCAGATAATTGAAAAATTCATGCGCGGTGAGTGCTGTATCGTATTGGCAGTTCTGAAAGGTCAGCACCCAGTTTTCCGCAGCGCGCTCCACATGAATCTTTGCCAGCCCGCAGTACGCCTGGATTGCAGACCGAAGAACATCCTCCGAAAAAATTTCAGAACTGACCAAAAGTGTATTCTTATTTTTCATCGAACCAGTCCTTTGCAATCGCATCCAGCTCATCCAGCGCGTCCTCTGTCATGGGGCTTTCAGCCACATCGGAGGATGCACCTTCATCTATCATCGTAGAAGACAGTGCACGAGCCACGAGCAGCTCCCGCAGAACCGTGGTTTCTTTGGAAACGGTCTGGTGGATCATCTGTGCCAGTAGCTCGTTCTTGAACGCATTTTCCAGTTTTTCTTTCTCAAACGGTGTGCCGTCTTTTGCGGTAAAGTCTACAAAGAAACAACCACCTTCCACGCCAAGGTAAACGTATGCCTTGTCTGTAAAATGGTATGCCGCTTTCAAGAGTGCCTCTTTGGAGTAGAGTGTTTTATCGTATCGGATCCTCATAATACCCTCACCAAACGTATAATATTACATCCTAATTCTAACGCTTTGCGGATGCCGTTTCACTTACCATTTTGTGTCAGAATGGATAGAACTCCGACACATTGGTGACGGTATGAAGGTCCGAAAAAAAGGGGACGAAACTTCTGTATCGACTCGTTTCTCCCGATGGTTAAAGGTTTTTGCATTCTGTTTTGCGGGAAAAGACAACACAAAAGGCAGGGTATCACCGTGGCGGTGACAACCTGCCTTTTTGTATGATTGGGCGCGATGCGGCGCATTTTACGGTGGCGGCTGGGGGACAGGGAACGTTAAGTCTCTGCGTCCGCTTCCGTCAGCACAAAGGTCAGCTCGGCGGTGGCGACGCATTTGCCGTCCACATAAGCCGACGCTTTGCCGATGCCCACCGGGCCGCGCTGTTCCACCAGCTCGCAGTGGAGGGTGAGTACAACGCCGGGAATAACCTGTTTGCGGAAGCGGGCGTTTTTGATGCCGCCGAAAAGGGCCAGCCTGCCTTTGTTTTCGGGCAGGCTCAGCGCCGCGACGGCCCCGGTCTGGGCCAGTGCTTCCAGCAGCAGCACGCCGGGCATGACCGGCTGGCCGGGGAAGTGGCCGTTAAAAAATTCCTCGTTGCGGGAGACACACTTGCGGCCAATGGCCCACTGGCCCGGTTCGTAATCCAGAATGCGGTCCACGAGGGCAAAGGGGTAGCGGTGCGGCAGGATGGCGGCGATCTGCGCACTGTTCAGGGCGTTTGCGTTTTCACGCACGGTGCGGGGTTCGGCCATGGTTCAGCCCTCCCATCTGCGCAGGGCGATGCAGGCATTGTGCCCGCCAAAGCCCAGACTGTTGCTCAGGGCATAGGTCATGGCCTGTGCGCGGCCGGTGTTCGGGACATAATCGAGGTCACACTCCGGGTCCGGCTGGGCATAGTGGATGGTGGGCGGGGCAAACTGATCCCGCAGGGCCAGAGCCGTAAACACTGCCTCGATGCCGCCCGCACCGCCCAGCAGGTGGCCGGTCATGCTCTTGGTGCTGACGACGGTCAGCTGCTTTGCGTGTTCCCCGAACACGGCATGGATGGCGGCGGTCTCGCAGGCGTCGTTCATGTGAGTGCCGGTGCCGTGGGCATTGATGTGGTCCACCTGCTCCGGCGTGATGCCGGCATCTGCCAGCGTCAGCTTCATGCAGTCGATGGCACCCGCGCCGCCGGGAGCCGGGGCGGTAAAGTGGTAGGCGTCGCAGTTGGCACCGTAGCCCACCACCTCGGCGTAGATGTGTGCACCGCGGGCGCGGGCGTGCTCCAGCTCCTCCAGCACCAGCACGCCGCTGCCCTCGCCCATGACGAAACCGCCGCGCCGCGCGTCAAAGGGCAGGCTGGCGGCGTCCGGGTCGGCGGCGGTGGAAAGCGCCTTCATGCTGGTAAAGCCGCCGATGCCTAAGGGGCTGATGCAGCTTTCCGCGCCGCCGCAGACCATGGCCGTCTCGTAGCCGTCGCGGATGCGGTGGAAGGCGTCGCCCACGGCATTGGTGCCGCCCGCGCAGGCCGTGACCGGGCAGGTGCACATGCCCTTCAGGCCAAAGCGGATGGCCACCTGTGCCGCCGCCATGTTGGCAATGGACATGGGCACAAAGTAGGGGCTGACCTTTTCCATACCCTTTTCTTCGCCCCGGGTGTGCTGCTCCTCGATGGTTGGCAGGCCGCCGATGCCGCTGGACAGGATGACGCCGATGCTTTTTGCTTCCGCTTCGGTATCCAGACCACTGTCCGCAATGGCTTCGGCGGCGGCACCCAGCGCCAGCAGGGTGAAGCGGGCCATCTTGCGGGCTTCCTTTTTGTCCACCACTGTCTCGGGGTCAAAGTTTTTCACTTCGCCCGCCAGCTTGCACTTGAAATCGGCGGTATCAAACTGGGTGATGGGCCCGATGCCGCATTGGCCGGCCTTGGCAGCGGCCCAGCTGTCGGCCACATTATTGCCCAGCGGGTTCACGGTGCCGAGGCCGGTGATGACGACTCTGCGTTTTTCCATGCGAAATTCTCCTTTTACATTGCCATGCCGCCGTCTGCACAGAGCACCTGCCCGGTGAGATAGCTGCTTTGTTCTGCGGCAAAGAACGCCACCGCGTTTGCCACATCTTCCGGCCTGCCTGCGCGGCCTGCCGGGATGCCCTTTGCCATTTCGGCACGGACAGCTTCCGGCAGGGCGGCGGTCATATCGGTCTCGATAAAGCCCGGGGCCACCGCATTCACGGTCACGTTCCGGCTGGCCAGCTCCCGGGCAAGGCTCTTGGTCAGGCCGATCAGCCCTGCCTTGCTGGCGGCGTAGTTGGTCTGCCCGGCGTTGCCCCGCAGCGCCACCACGCTGGAAAGGTTCACGATGCGGCCATAGCGCTGACGCACCATGCGGCGGGCAGCCTCCTTACAGCAGAGAAATGCACCCTTCAGGTTTGCGTTCAGCACGGCGTCAAAGTCCGCTTCGCTCATGCGCAGGATGAGATTATCCCGGGTGATGCCCGCGTTGTTTACAAGGATATCCACCCGGCCAAAGGTGTTTACCGCCCGCTCAAACAGCGCTTTGCAGCCCTCGGCAGTGGAGACATCGGCCTGCACGGCCACGGCATTTGCGCCCGCAGCGCTGCACAGGGCAACCGTTTCAGCGGCAGCGGCTTCGCCGTGGCAGTAGTTCACCACAACATTGCAGCCCTGCCTGGCAAGCTGTACGCACACCGCCCGTCCAATGCCGCGGCTGCCGCCGGTGACGACGGCAGTGCGGATGATCTTTTCTTCACTCATTGTTCTTCCTTCCATGCGGTCAGCACGATCTCCAGTTCTGCCGGAGTTTCCACGGCGGCGCAGGCCACGCCGGGCAGGGTCTTTTTCACAAAACCGCTCAGGGCGCTGCCGGGGCCGACTTCCAGAATGTGGTCCACGCCCAGATCACCCAGACGACGCAGGGTGTCTTCCATATACACACTGCTCTGCACCTGCTTCACCAGCAGGGCCGGGATGGTGTCCGCGTCGGCCTTTTCGCGGCCCAGACAGTTGAACAGCACCGGGATCTGCATCTCACTGAACCGCTCGGTCTTGAACCGTTCGGCGAGGGCATCTCCGGCGGGGGCCATCAGCCGGGTGTGGAAGGGGCCGCTCACTTTCAGCGGAAGGCAGCGGCGGGCGCCGGCTTCCTTTGCCAGCGCGGCAGCCTGCTCCACAGCGGCTTTCTCGCCGCCGATGACCAGCTGCCCCGGGCAGTTGTAGTTGCAGATCTGCACACAGCCCGTCTCTGCTGCCTGTTCGCAGCAAGCGGACAGCTTTTCTCTGTCCAGCCCCAGTACGGCGGTCATGCCGCAGTCAAGGCCTTTTGCAGCCTCAGCCATGGCCTTGCCCCGGAAGGCAGTCAGCTCAATGGCCTGCTTTGCGGTGAACACTCCGGCTGCCTGCAGCGCGGAGTATTCGCCCAGCGAAAGCCCCGCCAGATAGGCGGGCTTTACGCCCTTTTCCGCCAGCACGGCGGTCACGCCGCAGGCAAAGGCCACCATGCAGGGCTGGGTGTATTCGGTCTGGTTCAGAACGCCGTCCGGGTCCTCAAAGCAGACGCGGTGCAGGTCAAAATCCAGCGCCGCGCTGTCGAATGCTGCCCGGAAGGCGGGAGATTCTTCGTAAAATTCTTTGCCCATGCCGGGGTGCTGGGCACCCTGACCGGCGTATAAAACGGCAAGCTTCATAGGTTTTGCCTCCATTCGGTCACAAGTTCATCCATCAGCTCCCGGACAGTGCGCATCCGGTCGAGCCTTCCCACATTGGCCCCGCAGAAGAAAAGCCCTTCCTCCACATTGCCCTTCACGGCTTCGATGAGCGCGTGGGTGATGCAATAGGGCACTTTGGCGGGGTCGCAGGTCTTCAGGCAGCGGGCGCAGTGCTTCGGCGGGAAGCGTTTGCCCGCCGCCAATGCCTGCACCAGCGGGGTGTTCAGCGCCCGGCCCGGCATCCCCACCGGGCTATGGATGATGCGCACATCCTCGGGCTTTGCGTGCAGCAGAACGTCCTTGTAGGTTTGGGATGCATCGCACTCGTAAGTGGGGATAAAGCGGGTGGCAAGCTGGACACCCGCCGCGCCCATCTTTGTAAAGTGGGCCATGTCGGCTCCGGTGTACACGCCGCCCGCCACGAACACGGGGATGGGGTGGCCGAACTGCACTTCAAAGGGCTGCACTTCGGCCAGAACCTCGGGCAGAATTTCGTCGAGGGTCTGGCATTTGTCTGCCAGCAGGTCGGCTTCCGCAAAGCCGAGATGTCCACCCGCTTTGCAGCCCTCAATGACCACAAAATCGGCGGTGCGGCCAAACTCCTTGGCCCAGCGGCGCAGGATGAGCTTTGCCGCCCGCCCGCTGGAAACGATGGGCGCAATGGCAACGTCCGGTGTATTCACAAGGCCGGGCAGTTCCAGCGGCAGGCCCGCGCCGGACACCACGGCGTCCACGCCCGCTTCCACGGCGGTGCGGATGGCGGCGGCGTAGTCCTGCGTGGCGACCATCGCGTTGATGGCGACCATGCCTGCGCCTTTGGCGATCGCTTTTGCTTTTTGGATCTCCGCAGCCAGCGCGCGGTGGTTGGCGCTGACCGGGTCGCGGGCAAAATCCGGCTCCCGGTAGCCTGCATCGGCGGTGGAGATGCACCCCATGCCGCCGCAGGCCGCCACGGCCCCGGCCAGCCCGCCGAGGGAAACGCCCACGCCCATGCCGCCCTGCAGGATGGGCACCTGCAGCTGCGTTTGGCCGAGGGTCAGCATTCGGCGTTCAGCGCGGCGATGCGCTGCCTCCCGCTTTCGTACAGGTCGGCAAGGATGTCGGCTACCGGGCGTACCTCGTGCAGCATGCCCGCCACCTGACCGGCCATCAGGCTGCCGGTGGCGGTGTCGCCCTCAAACACGGCCCGGCGCAGACTGCCGAGGGTGAATTTTTCCAGCTCCATCTTGTCGGCACCGGCCTTTTCCTGCCGGACATACTCACGGCTCATGCGGTTTTTCAGCACGCGGACGGGCGAGCCGCCGATGCGGCCGGTGACGATGGTGTCACTGTCCTTGGCCTTGAGCAGGGCGGCTTTGTAGTTTTCGTGGATGGGGCATTCTTCGCTCACCAGCAGGCAGGTGCCCACCTGTACGCCGCAGGCACCCAGGGCCAGCGCGGCCGCCATCTGACGGCCATCCGCAATGCCGCCCGCCGCGATGACGGGCACGCTGACCGCATCCACTACCTGCGGCACCAGCGCCATGGTGGCCATTTCGCCCACATGACCGCCGCTCTCGGTGCCCTCGGCAATGACGGCGTCGATGCCCAGCGGTTCCAGATGCTTTGCCAGCACAGCAGCGGCCACCACCGGGATGACTTTGATGCCTGCAGCCTTCCACATGGGAACATACTTGCCGGGGTTGCCCGCGCCGGTGGTGACGACGGGCACGCCTTCTTCCACGACGATCTTTGCAAATTCGTCTGCCTGCGGGTGCATGAGCATGATGTTCACGCCGAAAGGCTTGTCTGTCAGCTCTTTGCAGCGGCGGATGTTCTGGCGCAGGGTGTCGGCGTTCATGCCGCCCGCGCCGATGATGCCGAGAGCTCCCGCGTTGGAGCAGGCGGCGGCAAACTCGCCGGTGGCGATGTTCGCCATGCCGCCCTGAATGATGGGGTATTTTGTCCCCAGAATTTCATTTAAAAGTTTCATATGCCTTTTCCAGCCGGCACGCCGGCGCTCACTCTTTAAATTGAAAAATTGCGCCGCCCCAGGTCAGGCCGCCGCCGAAGCCGATGCAGGCCAGCAGCTGGCCCGGCTGCAGCTGGCCGCTCTCGGCCAGTTCGTTCAGGGCCACCGGGATGCTGGCGGCGCTGGTGTTGCCGTGGCGGTCCATGTTCTTGTAGAATTTCGCCGGGTCGGCCTGCAGTGCTTTCACGCAGTGGTCGATGATGCGGCTGTTGGCCTGATGGCAGACCACCCACGATAAATCATCGAGGGTCAGCTGCGTTTCGTCCAGCACGGCGTGCAGACACTTCGGCAGGGCGTCCACTGCAAAGCGGAATACCGCCCGGCCGTCCATGGTGATGGGCGCGGAGCCTGCGCGGCTGGGCCCGCCCGCGTGGATGGCGGCATCGCCGCGGGCACCCAGCATCACGGCAAAGGGCGTCGGGTCTGCCGCCAGTTCAAAGATGGCGGCCCCGGCCCCGTCGCCGAACAGCACACAGGTGGAGCGGTCGGCCGGGTCCATCAGGCGGGAGAGCGCCTCGGTGCCGATGACCAGCGCGTACCGCCCGCCCAGCGTAGCCAGCAGACCGCGCGCCACCGCCGTGCCGTACAAAAAGCCGGAGCAGGCGGCGTTGATGTCCAGCGCAGGGCAGGTCTCGGGCAGGCCCAGTGCCGCCTGTACCTGACAGGCCACGCTGGGGGTCGCGTCCGGGGCCGAGAGGGTGGCACAGATGCAGCAGGCGATGTCCGCCGGGGCAAGGCCGCTGCGTGCCAGTGCCTGCTTTGCGGCGGCAATGGCCAGTGTGGCGGCAGATTCGCCCTCGGTGCACCAGTGCCGGGTGCGGATGCCGGTGCGGCTGGTGATCCACTCGTCGCTGGTATCCACCATGCGGCTCAGTTCGTTGTTCATGACACTCCGGCTAGTCAGAGCCCGGCTGTTTGCACTTAACTGGAAACCCTTTATCCTCTCCTCGATTCTCATATCTGGCGGTATTTTTTGTAGACACTGTTAGCCCACTGTTTCCCCATC